>ERZ791621.504-NODE-504-length-20124-cov-2.80971_pt1 | contig 20124 bp, 19 predicted proteins | sample MGYA00510270_ERZ791621 | MGnify/ENA primary metagenome ERZ791621 (study PRJEB30046, sample SAMN00715189) | human gut metagenome | study: EMG produced TPA metagenomics assembly of the A metagenome-wide association study of gut microbiota in type 2...
TGTTTTAACAACCCCTTTTCACCCCATAATCCTCACGAAGGTGAGTTGAGCCTTGCAGCCGCCCGTAAGTATAACCGTGTCGTGCAGGTCGGTGCGCAGCGTCGTTCCTGGCCGGGACTGACGGAAGGGATCGAGGCACTGCACAATGGTGTCATCGGCAAGGTTCATTTTGCAAAAGCTTGGTACACGAATAATCGTAAATCGATCGGTTTCGGAAAAGAAATGCCGGCTCCATCAACGATTGATTTTGATTTGTGGCAGGGACCGGCTCCCCGTCGTTCTTATCGGGATAACCTGATTCATTATAATTGGCATTGGTTCTGGCATTGGGGAACAGGCGAGGCATTGAACAACGGCACACATGAGATAGATGTCGTTCGTTGGGGATTGGGGTTGGATTTCCCGACAGCCGTCAGCTCTGAAGGTGGCCGTTTTCGATATAAGGATGATTGGGAAACTCCTGATACGCAGACGATCGATATCCGGTTCGGCGATGATTGCCTTGTAACTTGGGAGGGACGTAGTTGTAATTCCCGCGATACGGAAGGACGTGATCGTGGTGTGATCTTCTATGGTGAAGGTGGAGCGTTGGAAACAGGTCATAATGGGTATCGCATTTTCGATATGAAGAACAAGCTGGTTAAAGAGCTTGCTTCAAAGGATGTCATTGACGGTCGTGACCCGAACAGTCCGAGTGCTAACTTGGATATGGGACATATTGCCGATTTCATCGATGCGATCAAGACAAACCGGCGCCCGAATGGAGACATTGAAGAGTTACATAAAAGTACGTTGTTAGTCCAGTTGGGTAATATTGCCTGGCGTACAGGTCATCGCTTGATGATCGACCCTTCCAATGGTCATATTGTGAACGATCCGGAAGCTCAACGCTTGTGGAGCCGCACGTATGAACCGGGCTGGGAACCTATTGTTTGAGTTTCTATTTCATGGTAAAAATAGAAGAAAAGCCGGATACTTGTTTGGAAAAACAAGTTCCGGCTTGATTTTATTGGACTAATACATGTTCATTGACATTGTCCTATATAAGAATATTTGAATCTATGAATGTTGATTTAGAAACAACCATCATACCATCATACCATCATGCTTCTTGTGTGAAGGTTGAATATCAAGATATACAGCTATGATAGTTCTCATTTCAACTATCATGCAACTATCATAAATCAGCTGTTTAACCATCATTTTGGTCGTTTTTATCGGAAATAGATGTACTTTGGAAGTGTTAAAACAGAATGTTTTTGAGAATGTATAAGCCTTTTTTGCCGGAATAAGGTACTTTGGAAAGCAAAAGACGTTAGTTCTTTTCCTCAAAATACGCGTATCAGGTCCATTTACACCCCCATCTGAGCGGTCTTGAGACCTGGGTCTGCAGGGGGGTGACACCCGGATCTCGACAAAAATATATAGCTATATTGCAGATAATAAGCTATATGTTGTGTGTGAAAAAGCTATTATATCTATGATAGTATGATAGTTAAAAAACATCCATCATGCCTGCTATCATTCTATGTAGAGATTGATATTCATTATATAAAAAGCAAAGCATGATGGTATGACAGTTGTTTTCGCAATCGAAATTCATCTCTTTGCAGAGATATGTACCTCCTTCATGTGAATCGGATTTGTAGATTTTTATAAAACCTCTACCACCCTCTCCAGTGCCATCCCGTGCGATCCCTTTATCAGCACATGATATCCTTCCAAGGGATTTTTGCGCAAGGCTTCGATCAGCTCCTCTGTTGTGGCATAGGTGGTGAAGTCTTTTCCGGCGGCTTTTTGGAAATGTTCGCCGCACAGAAATACTTTATCGTAATTACCTTCCTTGATCCGGGCTACGACTTCGGTATGGAGTTCGTCGCTTGTAGGACCTAATTCGCGCATGTCGCCTAAGATGAGAGCTTTGGGCGAGACAGGCATTGTGGCGAAATTGTCTAAAGCGACTTTCATGCTGCTCGGATTTGCGTTGTAGGCATCGATGATCAGTTCGTTATTTTCAGTCTTTTTCAGTTGTGAACGGTTGTTAGTCGGCTCGTAAGCGGCAATGGCACGGCTGATGCGTTCTGCCGGAATCTTGAAGAAACGGCCAACAGCAACGGCAACTAAGGCATTGTCCAGATTGTAGTTACCGATCAGATGGGTTTCCACTGTGTGGATTTTGCCCTGTTGTCTCCATTCGAAAGTCAGGTAGGGATTGCAGCTGACTACACATCCCCAGGCAAAAGCCGTTTCATCGGAACCGTATGTGACCTGTTCGATTCCATTGGCGATCTCTTTCAGATATTTATTATCCTGATTGATGAATATCTTACCTTTCGTGCGGCGCATATAGTCGTATAATTCACCCTTTGTTTTGATCACACCTTCGAATGAGCCGAAACCTTCCAGATGGGCACGCCCGACATTGGTGATAATCCCGTAGTTTGGCTGTGCTATGTCGACCAACTCTTTGATATCGCCCGGATGGCTGGCTCCCATTTCGATCACGGCCATTTCGTGGTCGTGTGTCAGGCGGAGCAAGGTGAGAGGTACGCCGATATGGTTGTTCAGGTTGCCTTCGGTGTAGAGAAGGTTGTATTTGGTAGACAGGACGGAAGCCAGCAGTTCCTTGGTCGTTGTCTTTCCGTTTGTTCCGGTGATACCGATAATCGGACAGCCGATCACTTTACGGTGGCGGTGCGCTAATTGCTGCAAGGTCGTCAGCACGTTGTCCACAAGGATTGTGCGTTCTCCTATAAAATAATCCGGATTGTCGATTACCGCATACACGCAACCGGATGCCAGCGCCTTTTCTGCATATTGGTTACCATCGAATTTATCCCCTTTCAAGGCAAAGAAAATCGAACCGCGAGGGCAGTTTCGGCTGTCGGTTGTCACTTTCGGATTGTGTATAAACAATTCATATAGTTCAGGAATAGTCATAGTCTTTTTCCCTTTATAATTTCTATGAGAGTTATTTTGCGCAAATGTAGTGATTTAATGTATTTACCTTTATCTTTGTCGGAAAGAAAAATAAGAATGTTACATAAAACGCTCAATATTAGAGGAACGCTTACCTCACTCGATACTCCGCTGGTGATGGGGATTCTGAATGTCACTCCCGACTCTTTTTATGCCGATAGTAGGAAGCAGACGGAAGTTGCAATTGAGGAACGCATACAGGCAATTTTATCCGAGGGAGGACAGATCATCGATCTCGGAGGTTATTCTTCCCGCCCCGATGCCGCAGAGGTCTCACCGGAAGAGGAGATGAAACGTCTGGCTTTTGCCTTGAAAATACTGAATACGCATTATCCGGATGTGACCCTGTCTGTCGATACATTCCGGGCGGATGTGGCACGTCGTTGCGTCGAAGAATACGGCGTCGCGATAATCAACGATATTTCGGGAGGAGAGTTGGATGCTGGAATGTTTGAGACGGTCGCCCGTTTGCATGTACCTTATATAATGATGCATATGCGTGGAACTCCTCAGACGATGCAGCAACATACCGATTATGCAGATATAATGGAGGAGATTATGCTCTATTTTGCCCGGAAAGTCCGACAGCTCCGTTTGTTGGGAGTGAACGATATTATATTGGATCCCGGTTTCGGTTTCAGTAAGACGGTAGACCAGAATTATACGTTAATGGGACATCTGCGTGAGTTTAAGGATTTCGGTTTACCTTTGCTCGTCGGTGTTTCCCGCAAGAGCATGATTTATAAATATCTGGGTGGAACACCAGCCGACAGCCTGAATGGAACGACAGTCCTGAACACGATTGCTTTGTTGAATGGGACGGATATCCTTCGTGTCCACGACGTAAAAGCCGCAGTAGAAGCAGTCAAACTCGTTTCGAAAACTTTCAATTTTCAACTTTCAACTTTCAACTGTTAATATTATGTGGATGAATTTCGGAATAAAAGACCTGATTGATGTTTTATTGGTAGCCTTCTTCTTGTACCAGACATATAAGCTGATGAAGAATTCCGGAACTCTGGCTATCTTTAGTGGAGTAGTGTCGTTTATTATTGTCTGGATTCTGGTTTCCCAAGTGTTGGAGATGCGTTTGATGGGAGCGATACTCGACAAGTTTATCAGTGTCGGTTTCCTTGTACTGGTGATTTTGTTTCAGGATGAGATACGTCGTTTTCTGGTGGCACTTGGTTCGCACAGGGGATGGAAGTTCCTGGGAAAAATATTTTCGAAGAAGAACCATGACAAGGAGAACGAAGGGAAGTTTATTGCCCCGGTTGTCCTGGCCTGCATGAATATGGCGAAGAAAAAGACGGGAGCACTGATATGCATCCAGCAGGATGTCGATCTGACCGTTTATGAGCATACCGGTGAAATGTTCAATGCTGATGTCAATGCCCGCCTGATCGAAAATATATTCTTCAAAAACAGTCCTTTGCATGATGGCGCCATGATCATTGCGGACAACCGTATCAAGGCTGCCGGCTGTATTCTTCCGGTTGCCCAAAACGCTAATTTGCCGAAAGATATGGGATTACGCCATCGTTCCGGCTTGGGAATGTCGCTCGAAACGGATGCACTGGTAATCATCGTTTCAGAAGAACGTGGGAAGATATCGGTCGCTCATAATGGTAAAATAGAAGTGAACGTTACGGCAGAGGATTTGCAACAAATCCTGTCAGGGGAGAAGGAAGTAACAAATTATTGTTAAATGTTCTGAAACTGATAGGTCTGCATGTAAATCTTTTACTGATTTTGCAAACTCTATATTGCATTTTGCCTACTTTTGTACCCGATTATTGTGATATCTAACTAACAATATAATAAAAACAGATCTTCCGCTATGGACTTAATGCAAGAGATTATTGCACGCGCTAAAGCAAACAAACAGCGTATCGTTCTTCCTGAAGGAGAGAAAGAACATTGAAAGCTGCCGACCGTTTAGTGGCCGACGAAGTTGCAGACATTATCCTGATTGGCAACCCCGCTGAAATCAACAGCCTGGCTGCTCAGTACGGGTTGAACCACATCGGACAAACTACTATTATCGATCCGAAGAATCACGAAAAGAAAGCCGCTTACGCAGACCTGCTTTTCCAGCTGCGCCAGAAAAAGGGTATGACTCCTGAAAAGGCTGCCGTTTTAGTAGAAGATCCTTTGTTTCTTGCCTGCCTGATGATTAAATCCGGCGATGCCGACGGTGAAATCGCTGGTGCACAGAACACGACCGGCAATGTGTTGCGTCCCGCTTTACAGATTATCAAGACTGCTCCGGGTATGAGTTGCGTTTCAGGTGCGTTCCTGATGTTTACAAAGACTCCCCAGTATGGTAAAGAAGGCATTTTGGTATTTGCCGACTGTGCCGTAATGCCGAATCCGACAGCACCAGAATTGGCAAGTATCGCTATTGCTACAGCTGCTACAGCCCGCGATATCGTAGGAATGGAACCGCGTGTCGCCATGCTGAGTTTCTCTACGAAAGGCAGTGCCTCTCACGAGATGGTCGACAAGGTTGTCGAAGCTACCCGTCTGGCAAAAGAAATGGCTCCCGACCTGAAGGTTGACGGAGAATTGCAGGCCGATGCCGCTTTGGTTGAAAAGGTCGCTTCATTGAAGGCTCCGGGCAGCGATGTTGCCGGACAGGCTAACGTTTTGGTATTCCCGACTCTGGAAGTGGGCAATATCGCTTATAAGCTGGTTCAGCGTTTAGGAGGTGCAGAAGCTGTAGGTCCTATCCTGCAGGGTATGGCTGCTCCGGTTAACGACCTGTCTCGCGGTTGCTCTGTTGACGATATCTATAAGATGGTTGCGATTGCATGTAACCAGTCGATAGGTTTGAAAGCGAATAAATAATTTGATTTATGAATTATGATTTATGTGACGATGATAAATCATAATTCATACATTCCTAAAATCCCAACTCATAAATCATTAAATCATGAAAGTATTAGTATTAAACTGCGGTAGTAGTTCTATTAAATATAAATTGTTCGATATGACATCCGGTGAAGTAATGGCACAAGGTGGTATCGAAAAGATCGGTCTGCCCGGTGCATTCCTGAAACTGACCGACAAAGACGGTAAGAAAGTTGTTTTGGAAAAAGAAATGCCCGGCCACAAGGAAGGTATCGAATTTATCCTGAGTATTCTGACTGACAAGACATACGGCTGCATCAAGGAATATAACGAAATCGACGCTGTCGGCCACCGTGTGGTACATGGAGGTGAAAAGTTCGCTTCCAGCGTGAAGATCGACCGGGATGTGATCAACAAGGTAATCGAATGTTCGGATCTGGCTCCGTTACATAACCCGGCTAACCTGAAGGGTATCGATGCTATGGAAGCATTGATTCCGGGTATTCCCCAGGTAGCAGTATTCGATACGGCTTTCCACCAGACAATGCCGGCTAAGGCTTATATGTACGGTTTGCCTTACGAGATGTATACGAAATACGGTGTGCGCCGTTACGGTTTCCATGGAACAAGCCACCGCTATGTTTCCCGTCGCGCTTGCGAAATCCTGGGCGTTCCTTATGAAGAACAGAAGATCATTACGGCTCATGTAGGCAACGGTGGTTCCATCGCTGCCGTAGATCATGGCAAATGTGTTGATACTTCTATGGGGCTGACTCCGGTTGAAGGTCTGCTGATGGGTACTCGTTGCGGTGACGTAGACGCTGGTGCTCTTTCCTTTATCATGGAAAAAGAAGGATTGGATGGTCATGGTTTATCAGACTTGATCAACAAGAAGAGTGGGGTTGCCGGCTTGGTCGGTGGTTCCTCCGATATGCGTGATTTGGAAGCAGCCGTAGAGGCAGGCGATGAACGTGCTACTATGGTTTTGGATGTTTACAACTACCGCATCAAGAAATATATCGGTGCTTATGCTGCTGCCATGGGTGGTTGCGATATCTTGGTTTGGACCGGTGGTGTCGGTGAAAACCAGTGGGCGACACGTCGTGTCGTTTGTGAAAACATGGAATACATGGGCATGAAGATTGACGTTGAAAAGAATGAAGGTATGCGTGGTGAAGAAATGGTCATCAGCACACCGGACAGCAAGGTTACGATCATTGTGGTTCCGACAGACGAAGAATATATGATCGCTGCCGATACAATGGATATATTAGGTAAATAATAATTATTCTAATCCTCACAGCTTACAAAACATTAGGATTAGTGTTTAGACTGCCCCGACACCGGTTGGGGCGGTCTTTTTTTATAAAATGAAACGGTCAAAATCTTTACAATAAACAAGGGGTAGATAGAAACTTTCATCTTTAAAAGATCTGACAACCTGATTGTCTTGAATTGTAAAAAGACATTGTCCTGTCTCATCGGATAATATGACAGATGACTGTTCCGCCCCTTCTGTGCAAATGTTCTGAATAAATTCGGAATCAATGGCTCTTTGGAATGCATCGTTTATTAATGCTGTTCCGTTGTTTGATTTAAGATGGGTATTAATACATTCTCGAACGATACGGGTTTTGTACTCAAAAGAATCTCCTTCACTGCTTGATAAAGCTTTGATTGCACAGAACAAAGCTTTACCTGCCGTACTTTTACCAGAATCGTTAATTCCGGTAATGACTGTTAAGCCACCAATTTCTATTGAAGTGAAGTATGCTTGATTTTGCTTATATTGGAGAGTTCAGTTTGCATCGTCTTTCTATTTAGTATGATTATACAAATGTAAAAATAAATATTAGTAAAAACTAATTCTCTTCTTACTCTGTTTCGAACTGCTCCATATACAGCGTTTCCCCGTCCCAGACGATATAGGAGAAATATTGCATCCAGTCACCTGCAATCAGCAACCGTGCGGTCCGCGAAAGCATCAGGTCGAGCATGATATGGCGGTGTCCGGAGAAAAAGAACATGATATCCGGGTGTGTCTTGAGGTATTCTTTTGCAAAGAGGGCCATATACTCGTGGTTTTCGCCCTGGTATTCGGCTGCTTCCCTTGTCTTATGTTTTTTTAATCCGCTTTTACGACTGCTGAGCGACCAGCCGAGAGCGAAGCCGAACGTCCAGCGGGGATGGATGCCCGCATACAGCCATTGGCAGAATTTATTACGGAAAAGGGTGCGAAGGAAACGGAATGCCTTGCTTCTATAGTCTACCTCGTCGCCATGTCCGAGGAAGAACCGTTTGCCTAAAAGGTCTACAGTGAGCACATCCCGGTGGATGATCGCACCAATCTCCTTCGGAAGATAGTCGAACATCCAGATGTCGTGATTGCCGATAAATATATGGATTTCCACTCCATTATCGGATAGTTCCGCCAGTTTGCCGAGGAAACGGACGAAACCTTTCGGTACGACGTATTTATACTCGTACCAATAGTCGAACATATCCCCCAGGAAATAAATAGCCATCGCCTCGTCTTTGATGCTGTCCAGCCAGCGTACCAGTCTCTTTTCGACGGCAAGCGGGGTTTTATGGAAGCGGGCACCCAGATGGGCGTCCGATGCAAAATATATTTTCTTTCGAAGGGAATCCATGTCTCTATAAAAAACCTAATTCAAGTTTGGCCTCTTCGGACATCATGTCCTTATCCCATTCAGGTTCGAACACGAGGTTTACTTCCACGTTGTTCACGTCGTCGACAGATTCGATCTTCATCCGGACATCTTCCAGAATGAAATCGGCGGCAGGACAGTTGGGGGCGGTGAGGGTCATGTCGATGCGAACGTTCTTCTCATCGTCTACCTCTATGTTATAGATCAGGCCAAGATCGTAGACGTTAACCGGGATTTCCGGGTCGTATACGGTTTTAAGCATGGCGACAATCGCTTCTTCTGTTTGGAGGAATTCGTTGTTCATATTTCTTTAATTTGAATACAAACGTACGAATTAATTGACAATTGACAATTGACAATTGACAATTGACAATTAATAACAGGAAAGGGTGGCTTCTGCTTCGTAACCCATAGCTTTACGATGGCTAATGCATAGAGTTACCCTTCGTAAAGCATAGCTTTATCTCACAGGGTTCCTTCGTCCGAATAACTGTAGTAGCTGCCGTCGGCCAGGACAATATGGTCTAACAGTTGTATTTCGAGTAAGCGGGCAGCGTCCCGAAGGTGTTGTGTCAGCAGGTCGTCCTGCCGGCTGGGGCGGGGATTGCCCGAAGGGTGGTTATGACAGAGGATGATGCCTGCCGCAAGGGCATTGATTGCGGCTTTTAGGATGATGCGCAGGTCGGCTGATGTCTCGCTTATCCCGCCTTGGCTAATCTTGACCTTTTCGATCACCAGGGAAGAACGGTTCGTGAGTGCGATCCATAATTCTTCGTGGGGAAGATCGCAGAGCAGGGGATAGAAAATCCGGTAAACATCGCTGCTGGAGTGGATAACGGGACGTTGAACCGGATCGCTGTTGCCACGTCGTTTCCCAAGTTCGAGGGCTGCATTGATTGTGATAGCTTTGACTTTGCCAATGCCTTTAAACTTAGACATCAGTTCTTTGACGGATAATTTGCCTAAAGCATTCAGGTTATTATTGACGGAATTTAAAATACGTTGTGACAGTTGGACGGCAGTTTCCCGGCTGTTGCCGGAGCCGATCAGAATGGCCAGTAATTCGGCATCGCTGAGGGAAGCAATACCTTTCAATAACATTTTTTCGCGTGGGCGGTCTTCTTCTGCCCATTCTTTTATTTTCATAGCAAGAAAGTTTTGGATGATTTTAGATTTATGATTTATGATTTATCTTGTCAACGTATAAATCATAAATCATAAATCATATATTTTACCGGATACGTCCTACGTAAGAACCGTCCTGTGTATTGATTTCGATGATTTCACCTTCTTCAATGAACAACGGAACGCGTACTTCAGCACCTGATTCTACTGTTGCAGGTTTCAAAGTGTTGGTTGCTGTATCACCTTTGATACCCGGTTCCGTATAAGTTACTTTCAACTGTACTTTTACAGGCATATCTGCGAACAGAACAGTTTCTGTTGAAGCGTCTGAAACAACTTCCACAATCTGGCCTTCGATCATGAAGTCCACACCGTTGATCAGGTTTTTGTCGATGATGATATCGTCGAAAGTTTCCTGATTCATGAAATGATAGTGTTCGCCTTCCTGATATGTATATTGGTACGGGCGACGTTCTACGCGTACGTCTTCCAGTCTATGAAACGACGCTCGATCTGACCGCCTTTTACAACGTCTTTCAGGGTTGTACGCATAATCGTGTTACCTTTTCCCGGTTTTACATGAAGAAAATCGACGCAGAAATAGAGTTTACCGTCCAAACGGATACATGTTCCTTTCTTGATGTCCTGTGAATTAATCATACTAATGTTCTTTATATTATATTGTTAATTTATCTCGTGATGGATTTCGGGTGCAAAAGTAGTGTTTTCCTCTTAAAGTAACAATAAACTTCTGTAATTTTATTTGGAAATAGGTTGCAAATCAGTTTGATATGCAGAGGGGGTATAAGGGCTAAATACGATCCCGGATCAAGTCCGGGATAACGGGAAGTTAAAAAAGCGAGATAATAAAGCTGATAACCGGAACGAGGATAGCCGTCATGATCCCCATCAGGCCGATGGCAAGTCCGCTCAAAGCTCCTTCCACCGCACCGATCTGAATCGCAACGGAAGTACCTACCCCGTGCGAAGAGGCGCCCAATGCCAACCCTTTGGCTATGCGGCTTTCGATGCCTAACACTTTCATCACGAACGGCCCGACAATACTGCCGAATATTCCGACCGCCACTACGATGACGGCTGTCAGAGAAGGAATGCCGCCTGACTTCTCGGCAATGCCCATCGCAATCGGTGTCGTGACCGACTTGGGTTCGAGCGTGGCGACCAACGCGGCATCTGCTCCCATCAGTTCGCCGATCGCTATAACGCTGACAATCCCGACAATCGCTCCGACAAAGACGGACGTCAGGATCGAAATCACATTTCCTTTCAGGTATTGGATCTGCTCATACAATACATATCCTAACGCCACGACCGACGGCCCCAACAGGAAATGGATCAGGTGGCTGCCTTTCTGAAACGATTCGTATTCGATATCCATCGTTTTCAAGACAACGATAATAACAAATATGGAGGTAATAAGCGGATGCAGCAGGCTGATACGCGTCTTTCTGTACAAAGCCAAAGAAGCCAGATAAGTACCGATTACCAGAGTCAGTGAAAATACTTCCGATTGTGCCAGGTTATTCATTTTCGTCCGTTTCCTTTCCTAATTTTTGCTGGATGAGTGCTACGCTGGCAATTACGAGTATGGTGCTGACAACGGAGGCTGTTACGATCACAACCCAATACTGGGAAATGATACCGAGCGAATTCATTAATCCCACACCCGCCGGCAGGAAAAACAACCCCATGTTTTCGGTCAGAAGCGTGGAGAGCTTCTTCACTTTGTTCGGCTTGACGACTTTGAATGCCAGTGCCAGGAATAACAGCACCATTCCAATTACGCTACCTGGGATAAACCCGTCGATAAAATAACTGATAAACTCTCCTGTAAAATAGAAGAAGAGGATGTAAAATGCTTCTATTAGCATATTCTTACTGTCTTTTAGATAACCGCTGCAAAGATAACATCTTTGTAAGAAATATGTTCTACAACATATAATTTAATTTCGATTTTAACAAAAGCATTATGGATGGCTCAAGGTAACCGCATCAAAATTTTCCAAGGGCGTGATCCGCACACAAAGTTTTCTGCAAATCCTCTATCACTCTATCACAACGAAGGTTGTAGCTATTCATATTCAAGCGTTAGAGGCAGTGATACAAGACGTTTTCCTCTATCACTCCTCTATCACCTCTAAAATATGGAGCTTTTGATATATGATTAAGAATCAGTGTGCTATCCTCTTTTTGTTTTTGAAAGAGCATATAAAAGAATCAAATAAACAAATGTAAAAACGAATGTGACAGGTAGTAAATCGACGAAATACGGTTCTTCATTCCACAAAAGCCCTCTCTTTTTTTAGTAAAGACAAGTACATAATTCCGTAAACACCCCCATGTTACCATCCTTCACACCCGGATGTATCGCCCCTCTACACCCGGGTGTAAGAGGGGGCAACATGGGGGTGTCTGGCAACTAAAGTGCCGTGCTGAACAATAAAAAACACCCGGTTTTGCCTATTTTACACCCGTTTTTGCATAAAATAATTGAGTGATTTGCAGGGATGGGAGACAGGGGATTGTCAGTGATAGGGCAGTGATAGAGAAAACGGGCATATATCACTAATGAAACAATTTGAATATCAACTGATAGAAAGAAATCAGTGATACAGTGACAGAGGAAATGAGAAAAACCTGTATGATAAGGTCCTGTTTTTTCTTTGGTATATTTCATACGGTTCCCAAATTTTGATGAGGTTACCCTATGGATTACTATGGTTTTCACTCCTGTTTCTTGTTTTTCCGTATATTTGTACTTCTAAGTTATCATATAAGATTGAAAAATTGAATGGAAAAATGGTCAATGAACTACTTTTTGAGCAATTATTTCGGATGTATTATGCGGAGTTGTGCCGCTATGCATCCCGTTATTTGTCAGATAAACAAATTGTAGAAGATATTGTCCAAAGCTTTTTTATTGCCGTTTGGGAAAAAGACGGTTTGACGATCAACGGGGATAACTTTTTGCCTTATGCTTATCGCTCTGTCTATAACCGCTGCTTGAATTACTATAAAGCTGAATTATCGAAAGAAAGTTTTCTGGCCTCGCTTGTAGAAGAGTGGAATGGACAAGCTGAAGAGGAAAATGATTTCCGGTATAAACAAGAAGTGCGGGAGGCTCTTCGTAAACTACCCCCTAAATGTAAACAAGTATTTCTTCTTAAATGTATAAAAGGATTGAAATATAAAGAAATAGCAGAAGTGTCCGGAATATCGGTCAATACTGTCAAGTATCATTTGGGAGAAGCTTTTCGAATTATGCGGGAAGAATTGATTGATTTACAAGGAACAGTCTTGCTTTTTATGCTAATGAAACCAGTTTTTGACGTTGTCGTGTAGCTGTTCGACATTGTCGAAGATATACGAATATATGTTCGGCATTGCCGGAAACAAATTACATGCAGACTGAATTTGTCATAGATACATGAAAAAAGTTTATTTTTTCCTACCCATTTTCCTGCCCACTGTTGTCATATAATAAAAAGGCATTGCAAATGAAGTCTGAAACGATATATGAGATCATGTTGTCTGTCCTGTCCGTCGATGCGACCGAAGACGAGCATCGCCTGTTGAATGAATGGCTTGCTTGTTCGGAAGCCAACAGAAAGCAGTTCGAGCAAGTGGGTGAACTATATCGCAGTTTCGAGACTGTCGGAAAGCAGGATGATTCTGAATATGATGTTGAACAGGCTTGGATGAGGGTACGCAACCAAACTGTAGAGAAGAAGAAAAAGTTTAACTTAAAAACTTGGTTGCCTTATGCGGCCTTGGTCGCTATTGCGTTTTCTATAGGGCTCTATTTTATGAACAGACCTGCGGAGCCGGATTGGACTGCTGAGGCAGATGTATTGAAAAACATAAATCAACCGACTTTACTGTTGGATAATGGGGAACGGATTCCGTTGAAGCAGGATAGTTTTTCGATTCAGCAGGGCAATATGGTGATTCGGAATAATCTGGTTGGACAACTTTCGTATGAGTCGGACCGGGAGCAACCTTCAGATGAAGAAAAGCTGTCTTGGAATCACTTGGTGATACCGAAAGGGAATGCTTACGAACTGGAGTTGGCAGATGGAACACACGTTTGGCTGAATGCTGAATCGGAGTTATCTTATCCGACTCGCTTTGCAGGAGAAATGCGCGAGGTCCGGTTGAAAGGAGAGGCGTTCTTCGATGTGGCTAAGAATCCGGACTGTCCTTTTGTGGTGAGGACGGATGAGGTCGCAGTCCAGGTTTTGGGAACCTCTTTCAATGTCTCGGCTTATCAGTCCGAGCAAATGGCTCGTGTCACACTGGTAGGAGGTTCTGTGGCTGTAAAAGCGAATGGTGGCGAAGAATTCCGGATTGTCCCCTCCGAGCAGTTCTGTTATAATAAGGAAAGCCGTAAGTCCGGGATACGGGTTGTAGACACGGATTTATATACATCTTGGGTAAAAGGAGAATATATTTTCAAAGATGCCGCGTTAGAGGAAATCTTTAATAAGTTGTTGCATTGGTATGATTTTACCGTCCGGTATCAAAATGAACAGTTGAAAGATAAGCGTTTTTCTTTGGTCATAGACCGGAAAATCAGTTTGGAGCAATTATTGGAGTTGATCAGTTTTACGTCGGATGTAAAATTGGAACGAAGCCAAGGAAATATCATTTATGTTAAACAAAAAAGAGAGGAGGTATGATGACTTAGATATCATGAAAACACAAAAAGGAGACAGTATGTACCAGATACTGTCTCCCGTAACAGATTACTAAACATTTTTATAACTCAGTTTAAACCTGTAAAATACAAATTTATGGAAAAAAGCAGACATGGGGCTTTTGTGTATGCACAAAAAGTCTTAAAGCACTCGTTATTTTTATTTTTACTCATCAATTTATTAAGTATTTCGCCGGATATTTCGGCTTCAACAACTCTTTTAGAGCAAAAGTACACGTTGAATTTATCTTTTAAAGACGCCCGTTTGGAGCAAGTTCTGGATGCTATTATGAAACAATCGGGAGTGAAAATAGCCTATAGTAGTGATGAACTTCAAAAGGACCAGGTGGTATCGGTGGATATCCAGACTTCTGATATTTTGACAGCATTACGCTCTGTATTGGGCGACGGTTATTCTTTTAAACAAATTGAGGATTATATCGCAATCGCCCGGAAAGAGATATCCGATGCATCGGATATCGTCAGCAATATTGCTGACGATAGAAATTGGACTATACAAGGACAGGTTCTTGAAAATATAGAACCTCCTTTTCCGTTGGCTGGAGTTAATATTGTAGTAAAAGGGACAACCTTGGGTACAGTCAGTGATGGAAATGGTTATTTTAGCATTAAGGCTCAAAAAGGAGATGTTTTAATTTTCCGATATATTGGTTTTAAAGATTATGAATATGTTGTCTCACGTGCAATTAGTAACTTAACAGTTTCTTTGAATGCCGAATCGGAAAAGCTGGATGAAATTGTGGTGACGGGGATCTCGGAAGAAAAGAAATTGAACTCGATTTCGTCTGTATCTTCTTTAGATATCAGTAAAAATCTGTCGACTAAACCAATTACATCCCTTTCTCAATCTCTGCAAGGAGGGATTACGGGATTGAATGTGACACAAAATTCTGGTCTACCGGGTGCTGATGCTGCAACAATTAAGATTCGCGGTATTTCTTCATTGGAGACCAATAATGATCCTTTAGTCTTAGTTGATGGCATTCCGATGGATATGAATCAATTGGACCCGAATACGATTGAAAGTGTGACGGTTTTGAAAGATGCGGCTGCAGCAGCAATTTATGGTGCTCGTGCTGCCAATGGTGTGATTGTCGTAAAAACGAAGCGAGGTATGCCAGGAAAGGTAAATGTTTCTTACAATGGCTATTTTGGCTTGCAGGAAGCAACGTATTTACCTGAATTTATAGATGGAGCCGGATATATGGAGATGGTTAATGCTGCAAACTTGAATATAGGTGGAAATGCAGTTTATTCTAAAGAGGCAATAGAAGCAACTCGTAACCATACTGATCCGATCAATTATCCGGATACTGATTGGGCAGATTGGTTATTCAAAACGGGTTCGCTGCAAAGTCATTCGGTTGCTGTTTCAGGAGGTAGTAATTTAGCTCGTTTCGCTTTGACTGTGAATTATTTGAAAAATAATGGATTAGTTGAAAATACTAATTCAGATCGATTGAATATTCGTGCTAATACATCTGTTAACTTGTTGGATAATTTGTCTGTGAATATGGACTTCAATTCTTATCGGACAAATAGAGAAAAACCATTATTTGATAATGGTGGGGATATTTTTACCTATATCTATCGTACACCACCTACGACAGTTATCCATTATCCAATGAAAGAAGGCAGTGATATTGTTTATTATGGGAATAGACCTGAGCAGCGTAATCCTGCAGCGATTATTGAACGTGGTGGAATTCGAACTAATTTGGAAGATAATATTAGTATCAATATTGCGCCTCGTTGGGAGATTATCCCTAAATTGATAGTTCGGGGACAATATTCATATCGAATCAGTAGCAGTGCACAACGGGATGAGCGAGAAGCCTATAACTTTTTTGATTACAATTCTGGTGCATTTTTACAAACATGGGGAGCGAGTTATGGAGCTTCCAAAGATCGTTCAAGTTATTACTATTTGGGTGGAACAGCCGAATATACATTTGAAAAGCGAAAGCATCGCCTGTTCACTATTGCCGGTTATAATCAAGAATTAACCAATAGTGGCGATTGGGATCGTTGGTCCATGGTTTCTTTGTTTGCAAAGGCCAATTATACGTTTGATTCTCGATATTTGTTGGAGGCGACTGTGCGTCGGGATGGCTCTTCTCGTTTTGGAAAAGGCAACAAATTTGGGGTTTTCCCCTCTGTCGGAGCTGGGTGGAACTTACATGAAGAGGCTTTTATGAAGCCATTGAAGGATCAGATTTCCGAGTTTAAAGTGAGAGCTTCCTATGGTTTGTTGGGCAACGAAAATATTGGGTTATATAAGTATCAGTCGTTGATCGATGCGGGCAATGGTAATGAGACTGTATTTGGAAATCCGGATATTACATGGGAAACTGTCCATATGCTGAACATTGGTGCGGATATTCGTCTCTTCAAAGATCTATCTATTACTTTTGATTATTATGATAAATTGACAACCGATATGATTATTACACCGCCGACTTCATATATCGGAGGTACTTCTTCAGCACCGTTAAATTCAGGTGAAGTTCGTAACAGAGGGTGGGAATTGGATTTTACGTATGGAAAACAGTTGACAAAGGATTTTGGGTTTAGTATACATGGTGGTCTTTCACAAAATAAAAACAAAATAGAAGAACTGTTTGGTGCTCCTTATGATCATGGTAATCGCATTCATCAAGTAGGATATGCATTGAATAGTCATTATGTCTATCCGACAGATGGTTTGTTGCAAGAAAATGATTTTGTGAAGGATGCTTCTGGAAATTTGAAACCGAAAGATGGCGTTGTTATTTTTGACGGGCAAAAACCGGGAGATATCCATTATTTGGATCAAAACGGGGATGGTCGTATTACGACAGATGATCGTGTTATCCGGGGAGATGATCAGCCCAATTTGAATTATTTTGCCAATATTACGTTGGATTATAAAAACTGGAATCTGGAAGTGTTATTTCAGGGTGTGCAAGGAGTGGATGCTTATTATTCCGAACCCTATTCTTTTGGTTTGAACGTAGGAGGAGATGGGCAAACTCCTTTAGCAGTCCAGAAAGACTATTGGACTCCGACAAACACGACTGCACGTTATCCGAGAATGGCTCCTAACTCTTCTTATGGTAGTAACCATCATACATCTGATTTTTGGCATTTTGATGCCAGCTATTGTCGTGTGAAATACATTCAGTTGGGCTATTTGTTCGATCAAATGGGACTGAAAAAAATAGGAATCTCTAATATCCGGATCTATGCCAATGTTCAAAATCCGTTTACGTTTGCCAAGGAAAAATTGGTTGATCCAGAAAGCCGTGGGCAACGAGGATCTTATCCATTAGTGAAAACTTATTCTTTGGGACTTAGTTTGAATTTCTAATAATAAAAAGGTTTGATTATGAAACAATATAATTTTTTTAAAATAGCTGTACTTTCGTCTATATTGTTGATTGGAACTACTGGATGTGAAGATTTTTTGACAAAAGACCATCCAACGGCAACAACAGACGATAAATTTTGGAAGACGATGAATGAATGTGAAAACGCATTAGGGCAATGCCGTTCATGGCCGAAAGCCGGACATGGTGGGGATGATTTAAGTTTTGTATGTATGGAAGGTATGACAGATAATATGTATTTTTTGTCCAATTTTGAACAGCGTATTGTCATGATGGGAAATGGTTCTTTGGTTCCTCCTACATCTAATAATTCACCTTCTTCTTGGGAATCGACTTTTTGGACTTGGCGTTATTATTATCAGAAAATCCGTCGCTGCTGCCGTTTCTTGGAACACGTGGATGCAGCCTATTTTTCGGATGAATCTGAACGAACACGTATGAAAGTGGAAGCGCGGACATGGCGGGCTTGGTACCATTTGAATTTGTTGCGGTGGTATGGCCGGAATGATGGTATACCTATTGTTGATAATTCTTTAGATCCTACGGAAGTGTATATCGGGCGTAATACGGTGGAAGAGTGTCTTGATTTCTTAAATCGGGAGTTTGATGAGATCCTAAATGTTCAAGATGAAAAGGCTTTTCCTTTCTTGTGGGACGAAGGACGCCGTGACCGTATCTGCCAGGCAGTGGTCTTGGCTATGAAGATGGACATTAACTTGCAGTTCAAGAAATATGATTTGGCAAAAGCGGCAGCAAAGCGCTTAATAGATTCGAGAGCATTTGAACTGTACTATGATACGGAATCTGAACCTTCGGATCTGTCAGCTAATTATCGCAACTTGTTTACCTATAAAGGAGAGCAGAATAAAGAACGTATCTTCTTTACCAAAGATGGTGCAAACGATATATGGTTCCGTAATATGGGGACGCCATTGGGAGGACAAGGTTGTGCTGCTCCTTTAAAATCACTGTTGGATACATATGAAACAATAGATGGTAAGACGATCCAATCTTTGCCTGCATCCGAACGTCAACAATACGAAAAGAATCCGTTGTATAAACCACGTGATCCTCGTTTGGCTGCTACTTATATACTTCCAGGAGATAACTCTTCTATCTCTAATTATACCTATACGCCGTTTGATCCTGGAAGTAGTGACTATGTTGGCAAGACTGGTGCTTCGCGTTCTGGGTATATGTTGAAGAAGTTTATTGATGAAAATGACCGTTCTACAGGCTATGGATCGTTAGATTTTCCTCTGTATCGCTATGCCGAAGTGCTGTTAGATTATGTAGAATGTTTGGTTGAAACGGGGGATTGGCAAAATCCGGATGTTGAGACTTATATCAATATGATCCGTCATCGTGCAGGATTACCGGCTATGGACAAGTCTGTTTATAACACACAGGAGAAGGTGCGCGAACTGTATCGTCGTGAACGTCGTGTGGAACTTTGTTTTGAAAACAAACGTTATGATGATATTCGTCGTTGGGGAATTGGGACGGAAACAATGAGTGGTCCGATTTATGGAGCTTGGAATCCGAATGATGAGGCTTTCGTATTGATAGAAACCCGTGCTTGTGTGTTTCCGAAATATGACTCTTGGCCATTACCACAACAAGAGGAAACGGCTAATTCCAATATAAAACAACCTACAGGCTGGTGATTGGAATTTGAAATGTAGAGTGTCATAACATTTATGACGATCTTTTGGGTATGGAATTTACAGCTTAACACGGAATGAAAGTATATTCATCCCGTGTTAAGCTGTAAATTCCATGGTCAAATAATGTTTATTAGTAAAGCGGATTTTATTTTGAAACATACTTTTGTGTGACAGATTGTTTTTTGCTTATCCAGCCAGTGCAGACGTAATGAACATGTAGATCATCATACCTATAATATCGTTTGTGATGGTGATAAACGGTCCGGTGGCCAAAGCAGGGTCGATCTTCAGTTTATCGAGAGTCATGGGGACCAGTGTTCCGAAGACACTGGCGAACATCACGACCGCAAACAAGCTTAAGGAAACCGAAGCGGTGATGCCTCTGTCGCCTAACATAAAGAAATTATAGATAAATACGACTAAACTGATGATGCTGGCGTTAATCAGTGAAACGACAGACTCTTTCAAGATCTGAGGCAGAATGTTTCCTTCCTTCAAACTGTTGTTGGCCAGGCCTTGTACCACGATGGCGGAAGACTGGATGCCGACATTTCCGCCTGTTCCTCCAATCAACGGAATAAACAGCGCCATCTTGGGGTTGACGGCAAAATTCCCTTCGAAATTACCTAAGATCAGTGAGTTCCCTATTCCGCCTATCATACCGATCAGGAGCCAAGGAAGGCGGGCGGCCGTTTGGGTGAAGACATTATCCGAAGTTTCCACAT
>ERZ791621.507-NODE-507-length-20024-cov-3.01022_pt1 | contig 20024 bp, 15 predicted proteins | sample MGYA00510270_ERZ791621 | MGnify/ENA primary metagenome ERZ791621 (study PRJEB30046, sample SAMN00715189) | human gut metagenome | study: EMG produced TPA metagenomics assembly of the A metagenome-wide association study of gut microbiota in type 2...
TCACATCCGGAGACCTTACATCGAGACATGTGTATCGCATGCTCCGGGAGTTCGTCTGGTCTAAGGCTCCCTCCGCTACGAACCATGCCTATTCATAAGATTGTCAGCAAAGAACGCTGTCAATCTTATTTCATAGACGGCTGTCGCCGTATAAAAATAGAGTGAACCAGCCTCGCTTGTGCGCAAGCGCCCATCGAGGTGTTCCACTCTATTTTTGCATGGCTCGTAGCTAGGCTAACTTTCTAGTTAATTTCCCGGCATTCTCGCTTCGGTAGATTGCCAATTCCCCCGGATTCTTCTATACTGAAATCAAATATTAAAACTATAAAGGGGGCTGGTGAAGCACATGGATAAGGCCAAAATGGGAACTTTCATCAAGGAACAGCGGATGGCTCTGGGACTGACGCAGCAACAGCTGGCCGAACAGTTACATATTACGAACAAGGCAATCTCCCGCTGGGAGACCGGCAATGCCTACCCGGACATTGCTCTGCTGGATGATCTGGCGGCTGCGCTGTCGGTATCGGTTGAAGAGCTTTGTCGCGGTGAGCGGATTGCCCTGCCCTCTGCTGACACCAATACACTCCTGAGCGATGTCATCGCCGAGGTAAGCCAACAGAAAAAAGACAGAGCCGCGAAATGGCTTCGCATCCTCTGTCTTAGTATTTTTTCCGTGATCCTTCTTGCGTTTCTCTTCTTTACTGGTGCGTTCTTATTTATACAAAATGAAGCAAATTTAGACGAAGCACTCTTCACCCTGGCTTTGGGTGCCTTTGCCATCGGGCTTATGCTTTTCCGGTACGGGATTCCGATCCTTCTGCTTGCCATCGCTCTACCGCCGTTACTTTGCAGACGCCCCCGGCAGCCGGCGGAGACCATCGTCTGTATCCTGCTGTCGGTTCTGTCCGTCCTCTGGCTAATCTTTGGCGGAGACTTTCTCTGGTTCCAGTTATTCTAGCATTTCCATCGTTTTGCATAATTTTTCCGTCCGCTGACGATGGCAGAATAAGCATCAAAAGAATTTTATTCCTAATTACTTTCCAAACAGTGTACTCAAAATTCCTCTCTTGATGACCTGGGCACCGGTGTTGATCAGCTGGCGTTCGATCTGGGCCTGTCGGCGTTCCGCTGCCTTTTCCTTCTTTTTCTGTGCTGCTTCCCACTCTTTCTGTTTCTGCTTTACGGCGGATTCCTGTAGCTTGGCCTGCTGCTTTGCCAGAGCTTCCTTATCCTTCTCCAGCTGTGCCCGCTCTGCTGCCAGCTGCGCCGCTTTCGCCTCATGCTCCATGGTATCTGTCAACACTTCGTAGGCAGAAATATTGTCCACCGCCTCATCGTAGCGTCCCATGCCGTCTCTCGCCATCAGATTCCTGCGCTCCGTCTCATCCACAGGTCCCATAAAGCTCTGGGGGCAGATGATGGAGGTACGCTGGGCAATGCCGGGCACGCCGTTCTCGTCCAGGAAGGATGTCAGTGCTTCTCCCACACCTAACTCCATGATCACTTCCTCTGCCTTAAACGCCGGATTGGTCCGCAGAGACTGTGCTGCCGCCCGGACAGCCTTCTGCTCCGCCGGGGTATACGCCCGGAGGGCATGCTGTACCCGGTTGCTTAACTGTGCCAGCACAGAATCGGGAATATCACTGGGGCTCTGGGTCACGAAATAGATACCCACGCCCTTGGAACGGATCAGCTTTACCACCTGCTCGATCTTCTGCACCAGTATCTTCGGTGCATCAGCAAACAACAGGTGTGCCTCATCGAAGAAAAATACCAGCTTCGGCTTTTCCAGATCTCCCGCCTCGGGAAGCTTCTGGAATAATTCTGACATCATCCATAACAGGAAGCTGGCATACAGTGTGGGATTCTGCACCAGCTTTACACAATTCAGCACGTTGACGATACCCTTGCCGTACACATCCGTACGCATCCAGTCATAAATATCCAGATCCGGTTCTCCGAAAAAGAGATCTCCGCCCTGATTCTCCAGAGGCAGTAACGCCCGCAGAATACCGCCCACGGACTGCTTGGAGATACTTCCGTAGGTGGTCAGATAGTCATCCTTGTGTTCTGCCACATAATTCAACAGAATACGCAGATCCTTTAAGTCGATCAATAAAAGTCCCTTGTCATCCGCGATCCGGAAGACAATATTCAATACACCTTCCTGCGCGGCGGTGAGCCCCAGGATACGGGATAACAGCTCCGGTCCCATATCTGAGATGGTGGCTCTCACAGGATGTCCGCCCTCCTGATAGATATCCCAGAAGCAGACCGGATAAGCCTTATAGGAAAAGCTGTCGCGGATACCGAATTTATCGATCCTCTTGTCCATGGACTCCGAAGCCACACCCGCTGTGGCAATGCCGGAGACATCTCCCTTGACATCACATAAAAATACCGGAACTCCCGCGTCTGAAAATGATTCTGCCATAGCTTTCATCGTAATCGTCTTGCCGGTGCCGCTGGCTCCCGCAATCAGTCCATGGCGGTTACTCATATTCAGCTGCATATTCACACGCTGACCATCTGCCAGGCCCATATAGATCTGTCCGTCTGTATACATAGTTGTCCCTCATCCTCTCTATTTTATCTCTATTTTCCTGCTGCCCTATCCCGTGGGGATATCAATAGAAGATATCTTCTACGACTTTTTGAAACGTTTCTTCCCCGTCATATGCTCCACTTTCAGGCAGAATATCTCCGTCCTGGCTACGACTTCCGGTCGGAATACGAAATTCTCCGTTCTGTCAGGATAGTACTGCTTCATCAGAAGATTCAATGCTTTCTGTTTTTCCGCATCCGACAGGATCTCTATAGTTCCCTGACCGATCACGCTCTCGTATTCCATGGTGCACTGACAGCCGTCTTCCTTCTCCGACAGCACCAGTCTGTGGGAGCAATCCATCTCGAAGCTTGCCCTGGCATCCTTACGGATCAAGTCATATTTTTTTCCTTCTTTTGCCCCGTGAAAATAGAGTGTCACTCTGCCGTCCGTCTCTTCCATTCCGAAATTCAACGGCAGAAGATACGGATAGCCTTCCTCATCATTCAATGCAAGTCTGCACACATCACACCTCTTCATGACATCTGTCATTTCCGAAAATTCTGTAATCTCACGATCGTTACGACGCATTGTATTCCTCCTGTGCTGCATTTTGTTTTTCTGTCAATATCTGTGCGCCCGACAGGCTTTGCGGCATATAAATGCCGGGTAAGCCATCATTGGAATTTCATATACTCTTTCACAGATATATTTACTATAGCGCATAAACAAGATATAATGCAACTATATCCTTCCGTAAGGAATTTTGAAAGGAGTTTTATTTTGCAAAACAAAGTATCCCATTATTCTATTTTCCCACCGGATCTCAGTGCTCTGACGCTGCATATCCTCGCTATGGCGTTCATGTTCTGTGATCATCTGTGGGCTACCCTCGCCGGAGATGCCTGGTGGCTGACCGGCATCGGCAGACTGGCATTTCCCATGTTCGCCTTTTTCCTGGTGGAAGGCTTCTTCCATACCCATGATAAGAAAAAATATTGCATGCGCCTGCTTCTTCTGGCCATTCTTTCTGAGCTTCCCATCAATCTGATGTACAGTGGGCTGTTATTCTACCCGTTTCATCAGAACGTGATCTGGACACTGCTCAAAGGCTTCCTGTGTATCTGGGCAATAGATACCCTACGGAAAAAATGTCCGGTCTGGCTGTGGATTCCGTCGATCCTGCTGCTATCTGCAGTGGGCTACGTGCTGGCAACCCTCCTCATGTTCGACTATTACGGGGAAGGCGTTCTGACTGTTATCGTATTCTATCTCTTCCATGGGAAAAAATGGTGGCAGCTTGCCGGACAGTTTGCCGGGCTCTACTGGATCAATGTCATGCTGTTGGCAGGAATGCAGATTCCATTACAGCTTTTCGGTCATGCCTTCGAGATTTCAGAACAGGGACTGGCGCTGTTGTGTCTGCCGCTTCTGTGGTGCTACCATGGACGCCAGGGCGCGCATAACCGCAAGATCCAGCTTGCCTGCTATGCCTTTTATCCGGTACACATGCTGGTACTGGGGATTCTGTCAAAGCTGATTTTTAGTTAAAATCATAATGCTGACAGAAAGTCTATTCCCTAAAGTAAAAAACTCCCGATGGAATCATTCCACTGGGAGTTCTATATTTTACTCTAAATTAGTACTGCTTCACCTGTTCTTCGCCGTTCATGACACGCAGAGCGCCCTGAGCCAGAGCTAACAGCTCGTCCTCACCGGGATATACGGTCACAGGAGCGATCCAGCCGCATCTCTCTTTCAGCTTAGCCACTACATCCTCACCATATGCAATGCCTCCGGTGATAACGATCTGGTCTACCTTGCCGTTCAGCACACAGGCCATAGCACCGATGTCTTTGGCTACCTGTAACAGGAATGCCTGCTTCACCTCCGCTGCTTTGGCATCGCCTTCATTGGCACGCTTGGTAACTTCACGCATATCGTTGGTACCCAGGTAAGAATTCAGGCCGCCCTTGCCGATCAGCTTTGCACTGATCTCCTTCTCGGTATATTTTCCGGAGAAGCACATTTTTACCAGTGCTGCACAGGGCACACCGCCTGCACGCTCCGGAGAGAATGCACCGTCACCGTCAAATGCACTGAATACGTCTACAACCTTGCCGTCCTCATGTGCGCCTACGGATACGCCGCCGCCCATGTGCACTACTACCAGACGTAAGGACTCATAAGGCTTGCCGGCCTCTTTTGCATATCTCTTGGCAACTGCCTTCTGGTTCAGGGCATGGAAGATACTTCCTCTGGGGATCTCTTCCAGACCGGAATATCTTGCGATGGGCATCAGCTCATCTACTACAACGGGGTCTACGATGTAAGAGGGAACGCCGATCTCATCACCGATCTCTCTTGCCAGAATACCGCCTAAGTTAGAAGCATGCTGACCCTGTACACCTACTTTTAAATCCTCCAGCAGATCATCGGTTACCGCATAGGTACCACTGGGGATGGGCTTTAACAGACCGCCACGTCCTACGATCACGTTGAAGCTCTTCAGATCGCAGTTCTTCTCTGCCAGCAGATCGGTAATGATCTTCTTACGGAAATCCTTCTGTTCGAAAATAGTATCGTATTTGGAGATCTCCTCGGTAGAATGTCTCAGGGTTTCTTCAAATAATAAGTTCTCATCCTCAAATACACCGATCTTGGTTGAGGTGGAACCGGGGTTGATGATCAGACTCTTGATTGCCATTGTGTGTTTCCTCCTATATTCACTCTTATATTCGCTCTTATGCTTTACCGCTTTGTCCACTACAGCATCTATACCTGCCGACAGCAGTTCTCCCGCAGCTTCCACAGCGGCTTCGATCACGATATCCATAGCTTATTTCTGATTCTTTTGCATCTCTTCTGCTACAACTGCAGCCAGTGCCAGGGAGTATACCTTGGTCTCGAAGGTATCGGAACGGCTGGTCAGGACTACGGGTACCTTGGTACCGGTCAGGATGCATCCGTTCTTTACTTTTACCATATGTACGATTGCTTTGTATACCAGGTTGCCGGCATGGATATCCGGGAACAGCAATACATCTGCATCACCCTGGATCTTACGGTCGGTAGCTCCCTTATGCTTGGCTGCCTCGGGATCGATCGCCAGGTCAAGAGACAGCGGGCCGTCTACGATACAGCCGGGGATCTGTCCTTCTTCACACATCTTAGTCAGTTCTGCCGCATCTACGGTAACGGGCATCTTGGGATTTACAACCTCAACTGCTGCTAAAGGTGCTACCTTAGGCTCTGCAACGCCGCAGGCATTACATACCGGAATGGTGTTCTTGATGATCTGAACCTTCTCCTCCAGTGTAGGATAGGTCATGAATGCAACATCGGTCAGGAACAGAAGTCTGTCAATGCCGGGAATCTCAAATACACATACATGAGACAGGGTTCCACCGGTACGAAGGCCTACTTCTTTGTTCAGTACGCTCTTTAAGAAGTTCTTGGAGTCGATCAGGCCCTTCATATACATATCTGCACGGCCGTCATGTGCCAGCTTTACAGCTTTCAGGGAAGCTTCGATCATATCCGGCTCATTGATGATCTCATAATCGGAGAGGTCCATATTCAGTCCGGCTGCGATCTCACGGATCTTTGCCTCATCACCTACCAGGATCGCATCTGCAATGCCCAGTCTCTTGGCCTCATGTACAGCTTCCAGTACTGCACTGTCCTGTGCAACGGAGACTGCGACGGTCTTCTTCCCACACTCTTTTACTTTTGCTACGATGTCATCAAAATTCATTTTCTTCCATTCCTTTCCGCCCCTCGTGGGCTCCAAGTATGAATACATTCCACACATTATTCGCAAAATCGCACGATAAATCGTGCTTTCGCTGCTGCGCAGCTATTTTTGCTCATATGTGTGGCGGTGACTCTATTCGAGTCACCTAAAATCAAGCAAAACTACTTTTTACATGCAAGCATGACAAAGCAGTCCCGCTTGATTTCATTGTCTTCCGAATAGTCACTCTAATCGTTAAAATAATAACACACTGGAATACAAAAATCAAGCTACTATAACAAATATAGCCACCTCTAAATGAGGTGGCTGATATCTGCCAGGGTCGGTACGCAGGCATACAGACATTTTTTTAATTTTTCATCTGGCTGTGTCTGATCCGGCACCATCACAACCTTACAGCCGGCGCGGTAAGCACTCATGACTCCGTTGGGAGAATCCTCCACGGCCATGCACTCTTCCGGTGCCAGTCCCAGCTGCTTGCAGGCATAGAGATAAATATCCGGGGACGGCTTACCTTCTGCTACCATAGTGGCCGAAATCAGTTTCTCAAAATACGGCCGAAGTCCTGCCATCGCCAGATATTTTTCCGTCCGCTCCAGATCCGTCGCTGTGGCAACCGCTGCGGTGATATGCCTTTTTTTCAGATCTTCCAGAAGCTCCACGGCACCGGGCTTGCATTTGATGCCCTCCCGGTCCAGTGTTTCTTCCATCATCTCTTTTCGTTTGTCACGCACCACATAATAGTCAAAATCTTCACCGTACCAGTCCTTGAGCTGTCTGGGGGCAAAGGGGCGTCCCAGACTGCGCATCGTAAGTGCCTGCTCATCTGTCATGGTATACCCACAGGCTGCCAGTGCCTTCGGCCAGAAAATACGGTAATATTTTTCGGTATCGATCAGCGTACCGTCCATGTCAAATAAAACTGCCTGAATCATTGTTATTCCTCTGCGTCAGCCGTCTGTCCGGCATCTTCTGCTGCATCCGTTTTGCCACTCTGGTCCTCGTCAGCTTTTCCGGCTTTCCGGTCACGTTTTGCCGCCTTGCGCGTCTTCCAGCTTTTTGCCGCTTTTTTCCCTAACAATACGATCAACAGGATCACGACTGCACCACCGACGATGCAAAGTACGATCAGCAGTGTATGACTGCCCTCGGCCTCTACCGTGCGGAAGCTGCCGGGCACTTCCATGGTAAACTGTCTATAGCTGCCGATCACAGTGGATTCCACTTCCGTGTACTCTCCATCCTGTGCTACCTCTATGACAGTGTTATCCGCATCCTCACAGTAGACACGCAAGGTTGCTTCTCCGGTATAGTCCGGTGCATCCTCTTCCATGGAATTGGTCATGGATACTGTATAAGTATTTCCCTCTACCTGCAGATGCAATGCTGCATTGGGATAGAAGTTGCCTTCTGCCATAACCAGTGCCTTATTGTTATCGTTTTTCTCTGCGGAAGCAATGGATGCGGTCCATTCCTCATACTCTGCTTCCAGCACTTTATTACCGGTAATATCACTGAAATCATAATCCGGCCATACACCGTAATAGCCATCCTTCTCCGGTACTTCCGGAATCTGGTCTGCCGACAGATAATCCCCGTAACCGCATTTATAGGAAGCCACTTCTACACCATCCGCCTGGAAGGTAATGGTAAACTGTGAGAAAGCGTCCGGAACGTCTTTGCTGCAGAATTCCTGGTAGGACAACGGGGTAGCACCGCCCTGATAACCAATGCCGTCTACGCCACCGGCTCCGCCTTCCACATAATAGTTGCCATACAGAGTTCCATCATCACTGACTTTTCCGGCAATGCTGCCCTGGCCTTCGCCGGACATATCCAGATCATTGTACGCATAGCTGTAGAAAATATCACAGCCTTCTCCGGCAATACCTCCGATATTATTTTTACCGGTGATCCTGCCCATGCTGTAACAGCTGCGGATCGCATAGCTGGCAGATCCGGCAATTCCTCCCACATAGCTGCCTCCGGTACTCTCTACGGGTGCATAAGACTCACAGGAAATGACTGCGCCATATTCTGCTTTACCGACCACACCGCCGACATAGTCTTTTTTACCGGTCACGTCTCCAAGGTTGCGGCTGTCTCTGATGACTGCCTTGACCGTCTGCTCCACATCGAAACTCTCCGTTCCGGTTAAAGTGATATCGTCCTCAGGGTCAAAATCGTATTCCGTTGCCACCTGTCCAACGATACCGCCCACATTCGTATCGGCTTCCACCGTACCGCGGTTCACACATAAGGTGACCTTTCCCTTCTGGAAGCTGGAAGTATCATAGCGCGCTTCTTCGGTTTCTTCCGGTTCTGCGGTGTCATCCTCCGCATCGGGATCTCCGGGGTTCACCTCTTCCTTGCTGGCTGACTCATCCGAAGTATCTTCTACAGAAATTCCTTCATACCGGAAGAGATCATCCCGGATTTCGCTGACCAGATTCCGCAGAACTCTGGCCTGATCCATCAGCTCATCCATGTGGGCACTGGTGCTGTCTGTCCCGGCTTCCAGTACATCCCCCAACTGACCCAACTGGTCAAAAGCCTTGTCGAGCCTGTCATTCAGTGTGTCCAGATTATCTTTGATACCGCCACTGCGATCCGTGGAAGCATTCGTCATGTTATCCAGATGCTTGGTGGCATTCTCTCCGAATTTTTTCAGTGCCGATTTATAGCTCTCCGTATCGTTCGGTACGGTGATGGTAATGTTTCCTCCACTGACGTCATGATCGCCATCGCCACCCCAGTTACCATTCCAAATGTCATTTCCACTGATGGTAACGTCATGACTGTTGCCGTTATTCTTGTCATTATCCGCCTGCTTGTTCAGATCGTCATTCAGGACTTTCAGATCGTTGCTGACGCCGTTCAGCTCCTGATTGTAAATATACCACAGATCATGAGCGGTCCCGGTCAGAGAACTTCCCGCATTGTTGGCATCTTTCAGGTTCGAACTGATACTCTTGGCAATACCGGATGCCTGTTTGCTATAGCTGCTCACATCTTTCTGGGTGGCATCCAACATATCCAGGAATTTGTCTGTCTCCGTATCCAGTTCCTTCAGCTTGTCACTGAGATACTGGATTTCCAGGAACGGCTCCATCTGACCCACGATACCGCCCACATCTTTTCTGCCCTGCACATATCCGGTGTTGGTGCAGTTCTGCAGATAGCCCTGATGCAGTCTGCCTACGATACCTCCGGTATTGTAGCCTACGTGCTGGTAGCCGATGGCACCGGAATTGGAGCAATAATAAATCTTACCATCCGAAATACCTGCGATACCGCCGGTGTCCGTATGAGCTGCCACATTGGAGGTACTGTTAATCTGCTCCAGATTGTCCATGGTGATATCTTCCAGATCATAAGTCACTTCCGTGCTGTACGTATTGATATTGCCATTGTTGCTGCAGTTATTCAGAATACCGTGGTTGTTGCCCACAATACCGCCTGCGGAATGATTGCCGATCACATTTCCGGAGGATTCACACCGACGGATCTCTCCGCTCTCGGCATTGACTCCGGCAATACCGCCGACATCCGTATCACCGACCACATTTCCGGTAAATTTACAATTTTCAATGCTGCCATAGTTCACACCGACGATACCGCCGACCTGATCCTGACTTCCAGAGGGAGATACTTCCCCCGTGACCGTAAGGTTGCGGACTTTTGCTCCCTCCTGCACATAGCGGAACAATCCCACTGCCGAACCGTCTCCGGTCAGTTTCACATTGGAAATAGTAAAACCGCTGCCGTCAAAGATTCCTGCAAACGTAGGAATACTGAGTTCACCTGTCATGCTCAGAACAATGTCGTTCTGCAGCACTACTTTTTTATCTCTGGACCAACTGTCCAGTACACAGTTCTCCACCAGTTTCCGCAGATCCTCCTCCGTGCTGATCTCTATGACTGCATAATCCTGCTCCTTTATCGTGCTGCTATAACCGCTGCCGCCTCTGTACTGCTCATAGGTCAAAGTTTCTGCTGCATAGGCGGTGGCCGGTGTCTGCAGGATCAATGCTGCTCCCAGCAGGAAAAAAAAGAATCTCTTACTGTTCATCTTCTGTTCCCTCGCTTTCTGCTGTTTTTTCTTTATCCGAAGCTTTCTTATCCGCAGCTTCTGTATCTGCTCCGGTTGCTTTCTGTCCGGCTGTCTCATCCTCCGGCAGCTCCTGGGCTTCCAGTCTGGGATAGTTTTCTTCCGGGGCATCGTCCCGCTCCTCCATCGTCACGGTATCCTTGGGACGCACCACCGCACCCATCTCACCATCAATGACACCGATGAAATCACCCTCCAACACACCATTGACATAACCCTTGATGTGACCGTTCATACGGATTCTTCCGGCAGAGGGCAAAGGCTTTGCCAGATCCCGTTTCAGTGTAAATGCTGTCTTCTGAATAATGATATCTCCGATCAGCAGTGTCTGCGGCAATGCCAGCAGTACCAACAAAATAGATGTCAGAGTACCACGACCAAGAGCCAGTCCGATGGCCGCTACCGCTGCATTGGAAGATACATAGCTGATAATAAATCCCGCAGATACCAGCATGGATCCGCTGGTAACAATGGTAGGGAACGCCTGGTTCAGTGCTTCGATGGCGGCTTCCTTGATCGGCATATAGGTCTTCAGATCCATGTAACGGCTGGTGATAACGATAGCGTAGTCGATCGTTGCACCCATCTGGATCGCAGATACTACCAGATATCCCAGGAAATATACATTTTCATTCAACAGATACGGCAATGAGAAGTTCATCCAGATACTACCCTGAATCGTTACAACCAACAGTACCGGCAGACCGGCGGACTGGAAGGTGAACAGCAGGATGATCATAACGAACAATGCTGTCAGCACCGTGATGATCGTATTATCCGTTGCGAAGGAATCGCCCAGATCCTTATCACTGGTGGCGTTACCGACCAGCAGAATGTCATCTATATTATAGAACTTTGCCACGGTATTACGGATCTGATCCAGTGCTGCTGTGGTCTCTTCTCCCTCATAAGGAACATTCAATTCCAGAACAAATCGGGAATTGTCTTCGCCCAGCAGCTGATCTTTCGCAATACAGATCTGGGAATAAGCATCCGTCAGAGTTTCTTCCAGATCATCGTCCAGTGTGATGTTGCCGCTTTCTTTCTGATCATAAATGAACAGGAACATATCAATAAACGGAACTTCGTATTCACTGACGCCACTGACCAGCGCACCATAATCGCTCTGATCCAGTGCATATGCCGAATACAACATATCCGCCACTTCAATATCCAGATCGATCAGTTCCGCAAACTGCCTGGGGGTCAGCTTATCCGTCAGCATATAGCCGTCCATGGCCTCGATATTGCCAAGTCCCTGACAGGATTTCACCACATCCAGCTTTTCCAGAGCTTTCAGTGTCTGTGCCTCTTTTTCATAATCACCGTTCGGCACAATGACCGCCAGCTGGTTCACCATACCGAATTCCTTATTTACCATGCTGACGGAGAATTTATTATCACTCATAGTACTGGATTCCAGAGTGTTGGTATCGTACACGTAGTTTGCCTTATTGGACAGGAAAAATGCTATAATAACACCTACGATCAGAATAGGCGGTATAATGTAGCGGGTAGCCACACAAAACTTACCGACTGCTGTGATCTTCGGAACGAAGCTCTTGTGATGGGTGTTGTCGATGGCCTTGGAAAAGGTCAACAACAGTCCGGGCATCAGGAAGAATACGGCCACCATACTGAAAATAATGGATTTTGCCAGAATGATACCCATATCATAACCAATTCTAAACTGCATGAACATCATGGCTACCATACCGGAGATGGTGGTCAGGGAACTGGAGGAAATCTCCGGGATTGCCTTACTCAGGGCCACGATCACAGCCTCTCTGGCATCCTTGTCCTCATGTTCTTCCATAAAACGGTGAGCAAGAATGATAGCATAGTCTACTGCCAGACCTAACTGCAGTACCACCGCAATAGAGTTCGTTACAAAACTGATGGTTCCGAACCAGTAGTTCGTACCTTTGTTCAAAATAGCTGCCACAATAAATGTAGTCAGATAAACCGGGATTTCCGCATAAGTCGTAGAGGTAAATAACAATACGGCTACGATAACCACTGCTGCCAACAACAGAATGACGATCATATCATTATTCAAGTCATCCGCGTCACGCTCTTCCTGACCGATATCGGAAGAATAGTAAACATCATAATCGGACAATGCATCCAGTACTTTATTCAGATGCTGTTGTGTAGCTTCCGTGTCTGCTTCCTCATCAAAAGTGACAGACAATAAAGCCTCCATGTCATGATAATGATCCTCGGTGTCATCGAAATCCAACATGCTGACACCGTCCATCTCCTCCACCTGATCTGCCAGTTTCTGTGCCTCATCAAACGTCACGTTACAGATCAGGATCCGGGCGGAGCCATACGTGGTAAATTCCGAATCCATCAGATCCAGTCCCCTCCTGGTCTCTGTTGTGTCCGGCAAATAAGTGGTCAGATCGTTATTAACCTTGACTCTGTTCATGGATAATACGCAAAATATGCATAAAACAATAAAGATCAGATAAAATCCTTTTCGTTTGTCTACAATGAGCGTGGCAAGTTTCATCATAAAGGAATTATCTTTTTTGTCTTTTTCTGCGTTGTCTGCCATAGTTCCCTCCTGCTTTTTCTCTCTTTGTACCCTTATTTATGTATCTGTTTTTGTATGCCTCTAGTTTAAAAGGTTTCCCCGCATCTGTAAAGACTTACTACAAAGATGAGAAATTGTATTAATGTCATTTAATGAACTTGTGTTGATTTTCTGCCACATGCAAAATATAATAATGGGGAAGAAAAAGCAAGCTACAGATTTTTTGTGATTGTTTATTTTTAGACATTTTCGCGATGTTCGTCTATTATTTTAGAAAAAATTCAGATTTGTATTACATATAGGAAATGATTTCTTCTTTTCCCGGAAAGGCTGGTGGATTGTCTTATGGAAAAAATGGATCGCCGTGTGCGCAAGACCCGGGCTCTCTTATTACAGGGTCTGGTAAAAATGTTGGAAACCCACGATATTCAGGATATCTCCATCAAGGAACTGACCGAACTGGTGGATATCAACCGTGGAACCTTTTATCTGCATTACGATGATATCTACGATATGCTCCATAAAGTCGAGGATGAAATGTTCCAGGAATTTAATGAAATCATGGAGCAGAAACCGGTCGTTACCAATTCTCTGGCCTCTCAGGGGCCATTGTTGGAATTCTTCCGTTTTCTGGACCGAAACAGGGATCTGGCCAAGGTCATGATCGGCCCTCATGGGGATCTGGCTTTCGTCAATCGTCTGAAAGATCAGATTGAAAAGCGCACCCTCCAGGTTCTGGAAAGCGCGCAATCCGATGCCAACTATAAATATCTCTGCTCCTTCATCATCACCGGCTGTGTCGGTGTCGTAGAGACCTGGCTGAAAGAATCCAATCCCCAGTCTCCGGAAGAGGAGGCAGAAATTCTGGGAACCATGCTCTTACGTCAGCTTAATTTTGCTCCGGAACCTGCATAGGCTGTGTCGGCTCCGGCATGCCTACGCTCAATGAAGTCACTGTCTCACCATCCAGGAAGAAAGATACGGTATCGCCTACCTGAAGTTCGTCCAGAGTGGCATCTTCTCCGTCAATCGTAATGATCGTATCGTCATTGACTGTGATAGTCATAGTATCTCCGCTGAGAGTTAAGGTCATCTGATCCAGCATGTCTTTCTCTGGTTTCTGACCGTTCGGTGCTTCTCCGTTGGGCGCGCTGCCATTGCCATCAGGAGTCTGGCCGTTCGGTGCTTCTCCGTTGGGTGCGCCACCGTTACCATCAGGGACCTGGCCATCCGGTTTCTCACCGGTCGGAGCTTCGCCTGTGGGTGCCTCACCGCTGGGAGCCTGACCATTGCCGTCAGGGGCCTGACCATCCGGCTTTTCTTCGCTGGGTGCCTCACCGGTAGGAGCTTCACCATTGGGAGCTTCCGGCTTCTCTGCCAGTGCGATGGAGATCACATTGCCATCAATGGCAGTGATCTGGCCGAGATAAGATTCCACCTTCTCTTCACCGCTCTCCGTGCTCTCCGTCGTACTCTCCGGTGCGATCGTCTCCTTCTGTTCTGCTAATTCACTTGCTACGCTCTCCGTACCCGCAGATGTTGTTCCTCCGCATGCCGTAAATCCCGTCATCACCATTGCAGCTGTCAACACTGCACACATTACTTTTGTATTCACCTGGGGTAAATTCCATCTTCTCATATTCTCATTCCTCCTGTTCCATTAAAAATCTTGTGAACATTTCTTTCCCCTTATCTGCCTCTTATAATAAAAGACATCTGCGAAGGAATTGTGAGAAAAATGTGGTGATTCTGTGAACTTTTCACGCATGACACATTTGTCATATGTACAGTGTTGACAGTGTCAGATCATGTGTCGATTTTGCTGTTTTGTTGTAAATATTCAAGGAACGCCGTACAGCCTTCCAGAACGTCATCGTAGGTCGTTCCAAAATCTCCCGTATACCATGGATCCGAAATATCCCGTTCCGATCCCGCATAGGAAAGTAGCTTCGTTACTTTCCCCTCCGGATCTCCCCCGAATATCCGCAGCATGTCTCCCCCCCCCCAACCCCCGCAAAGTGATGGGGATATTCGCCCCATCCATACCAATCAAATAATCATATTCCGCATAATCCGCTCTCGTCACCTGCCGGGCCCGCTTCCCCTCACAGGAGATCCCATGCCGCGCAAGTTCCGCCTTCGCCGGCGGATACACCGGATTCCCGATACCGTTCCAGATTTCCTCTGTGCTGGTGGCCGCGGAGGCGATCTGAAAGTGATCGGCGAGATTTGCATCGGATACCAATTTTTTCCTAAAAAGCTCTGCCATGGGGGAACGACAAATGTTGCCGTGGCAGATGAATAACACTCTTATCATAAATTTCTCCTATCATAAAAAGCCGTGAAATGCCGTGTTTTGGCACTATTTGCCGACTTGTTTCTTCTTATATAAAAGTTACATTTTAAGTGCCGATTTTGCAAAATACGACAAAACGGTGCAATTCACACCCCTCATTCGTAGTAAAATCGTAGTCAAAATTTTCAGGATTACTACTCTGGATTTTGCACCCTTTTTTCAAGGGAGGGTGCATTTGCACACCCCAAAAGGGGGTATCGTTAAAAGGGTGTGCATTTTTACACTTTAAGGGGTTCAAATCTAAACGGCGCTCGTTTGAATTCCTGCAAGGAACTGCCCCTCTCTAGCTTTCATCTGCTCTGTGAAAACACCGTATTCAGCACAATCTGTTGGAATCCGAAAGCCGTGCTTGACGAGACAAATATCCTCTCGTGTCTCTACATTCTTCTCATAAGTCGAACCGCGGTTGAGCCACATAACAGTATCTTCTTCCTCTCCCATTTCAGGATAAAAATAGAATCCCTTCTTGGCATCAAATCGGAACATATATGCCAGCACCTGCAGATAGTCCTTATTGCCAATATTGTCAATCGGTTTGTACTTGGCATCGGCAATCACTCGTGCTTTAGAATCTCTGCTTATGAAGTCTGGATAAATCAGTCCACGATTATGGTCAAACAAACGCTGAGAACCCTTGGTGGCCTTATTCATTGGATGATAGAAAATCTCATCCACAATTGAATTCATATATTCTTCCCAGAGCCATGCCCCATCAAACAGCAGTCCATATACTTTCTTACTACCCATTCCAATCTGATGTTTCTGATGTTGTAAAATGAGCAGACACAGATTCTGCAGTTCACGATATTCTCGGTAATATGCGTGTCTGATGGTATTCGTTTTATTTGCATCAATGACATTCTGTCGATTGCACATCTCATAATTTGGAGTAGCTCCAACAACATCCTTGACCTCATCCTTAACCTGTGCAAGTAGTTTATGGCCGTATGGCTTATATTTGATGAACTCCACGGTATGACGGATTAACTCCATCAAATCATTATCAAAGAAATACTCCCTCTGCGAATATGCAACATTACCGACAAAAGGTGTATTCTTAACAATATGTCTCGCTATATCAATTGTTCCCTTAACATTGCTGTCATTGTAGGTCTTTCTTACATAAGTCTTAAAGACACCTTTACGCATTGCACCCTTTAAGTAATGTGGAAAGATAAAAACGAGCAGATTAAAAATATGATCGTCATTATTCGCATCAGTTTCCAAGTCTACGATATTCGGAACATCAAAAACCCTCTCTAACAAATATTGAAATAGGAAATCTTGTCCGTTGCCACTAAACCTTGATTCAACAATGAGCTTCTCATCGCCAAGTCCCATGAAGCCCATGACATTACTCGACAGATAGTAGTTGTTCACACTCTGTAAAATCATCTGGTCTTTTGTGATATCATCTGCATCTCTAAGGATTTCCGGGAATACAAATATCCCTTCATTCTCCAACTGCTCTAATGTTTTATCAGCTATCTTGCTAGTCAGATGTGATATATCAGACAGAGATTCCTTCGGTATTCTCGAATTGTCTTTTATTTTAATTCGACTCATCTACATCAACTCCATCTGCCTGCCCATGACTGTAGGCTTTTCTAAATCGTTCCATGATACCTTCTTCATCATACATACCATTTATGTATTCCTGTAATAAAGGATGCAGATAATCAGACCATAACTGGTCAAAGTCAATATTCTTCAGTTTCAAGAAATAAGATGCACCTATCTGATAGTTTTCATTTAAACCTTCTGTTGCAGCAATCTCTGCATTCAAAGCAGACATTCTTGCGATTGCCTCCGCTTCTTTTTCTTCGTCATTTAGGTTTGCAAGCATCTCAAGGCGCTCATCTGCACGAAGCTCCACAAAACGGAATCTTCTTCTCATAGCGAAATCAAAGCTGTCTACCGATCTATCTATATCGTTCATTGTACCGATAATATAAACATTGTCTGGAATATAAAATTTTTCGTTACTGTCTGCATGAAGGTTTGCATACTGGGTAGAAACCTCTCCTGCCACACCTCTGTATCCTGGATCAACAGCAAAGAACAATTCTCCGAAAATCTTAGATATCTCACCACGATTTATCTCATCAATGATGAACACATACTTTTTCAACTCTTCCTGTCTTACAATCTTGGCAACCTTTTTCTTTTTCTGAATTTCGTTAAAAATAACAAGATTATAAGAATATCTCTGCTGTGTGAAATTGATATTGAAAAATTCCGTGATATCTTTCAATTTGTCAAATTCTCTACCAGACTCTAACATCTGTCTAATTTCAGAAATATTCAATCGAATACTATTGATGGATGCATTCTGTGGTATTGAAAGATAAATATGCTCATCATCGACATCTGTGATTGTAAATTCTGTACCTGTTTTTGTCTTGAAAGTGTTATTTCCGGCATCCACATCATCAAAGAACTCCTTCATTGCATCTTGCACGGACAACTCATTTGCAATGACCTCTGTGGATTTTTTAGAATTCTCATAGTTTCTTCTAGCCTTGTCCACGAATTTTTTAAACACGCCATCCTGCAATTCAAATCCCATAGAGCCATCTTCATTTGTCTTTGGACGAAGTCCTTCTACGAAATCAGAATAGTCATAGCTTGGGTGGAACTGGACAAACTCCACCTGTTGTTTCTGCTCGTCCGTAAGCATCGTATAATCATCAAAATATCCATTGCTGATAATGTCAGTAGCAATTTCTTTTGCAAGATATGTCTTTCCTGTTCCTGGAGCACCACGGAATATAATGTTCTTTGATTCCACAAGCATAGTAGAATATGGATTTAAATAACCATTAAACTCCGCCTGTTTAACCTCTTCTACAACTGCTGCCTCTTCCTCCGCATTTTCCTTTTCATCCTTCTCACGATATATCAATTTGAAGGCATCTCCCGGATTACCAAATCGTTTTAAGCACTCCTGAACAAATCTAAGAGTGGTGAAGATGTTCCATGAATAGATAACAAACTGTCTACCTTCTCCGTAGTTGTATGTCAAATATTCGATTGTATTTCTGGAAGCTTTAAAGTTATCAACACTATAATAAATACCCTTTATAAGTTCTGTATCTGGTCGATACCGACAAATAGGGAACTGTTCTTTTTCTTCAACAGGAAGTGCAACAATCTGTTCTTCATATATTTGAAATGCCAATCGTGGTAAAGTTTGATTTGTATTACGTCTCTCGCCTTTTCCGTAATTCCTTTTGATAACAGTTCCATCGGCAGCAACAAAGGATGCATCCAAAGGCTTGAACACATCTCCAGCACTAATATTATCCATAGTGAATGAATCATCAGTAGAAGTAACAGAATCTGCTGTTATAGTGATCTCGTATTTTGTCTGCTTAATCTGAATCTCATATCCTTTTGCCATAAGATAGTTTTTTGCTTCGACAGCATTATATCCAGATACATCTATCTCTGCACCATTCTGCAAATGATTTGCCACTGCTAATACATACTTTGGTGGATAGGTATTTCCATTTTCCCATACAAGCTCATACTTGGTACTCGTATTGTGCCAAGGAACTCCATTCTCATCAATATATTTAATAGCCTCTGCTATAAATTGTCCGTCAACTTTTGGGACTGCCATAATAAGCACCTCCGTTCAAATGAATATACAGAATTTATTATATCACTAAACGGCTTTTTTGACACCCACAATCGTTAAGTGGCTCTAACGTAAAAAAGCACCTAGACATTTCTGCCTGAGTGCCAATTCTGTAGCCCGCTATACTACTTTGAACATATTCTGTTTCAATGGTTTATCGTCTTTATCCGAAATTCCCATCTCTTTTCTGGCATCTTCCATGCTCTGCATCTCCAACTGCTCCGATACAGCTTTTAATACCATTCACAATTCCCATCACAAGGTCTTTGCCCCATGTAACTACCTGTGAAACGAGTCCTGTAATATGCCCCTTAACTTTCGAGAAACCATCCTTTACTGCTCCAAGGACATTACCCATTGCAGTTTTGATGGCATTTACAATTCCACTGAATACAGATGTCACTGCACTCTTAATTGCTCCAAGCACTGTTGAGATTGTTGACTTGATGGTATTCCAGATAGTCGATATCGTGCTTTTAATCGTGTTCATTATCGTGGTAATAGAACTTTTAACAGCAGTAAAATCTCCTGTAATCAATCCTTTTATGCCACTGACAACTGCACTGATGGGGACATAATTCTCCATACTGATTCACAGCATCAAATACATGCCGTTCATGAATATGTGGTGTTGCTTCATCAAGATGCAAAGCCCAGTCCAGTATATGAACATGGGAACCATACCGTCTGTTAAATTCCTCGAAATATTCTGCACTGACCTGTGCAAGCACATCAGCAGACACCGCACCGTCCATGTTTCCAAGCTGTAATAAAGTTTCTTCCGGACACGTTTTATTATTTTCAAGAATAGCATCAATCGTTTTTACTCGGTCATAGTGTCTTGCTTTCCGGTTTCTCTCATTCTGACCGTCCACATGGTCTGAATATTTCTCAACATAATATGCTTTTTCTATTTCCGTAAAAGTGAATCTCGCCCGCTCGTCCTTATCATTCTGCAGGCTGTACCCCTGATAACAATCCCAGTACACATTCATCTTCGTTCTCTCTGCGTCAATATGCTCACTATTTTCTACATCAAATCTGCGGTCATTGTGCTTTGCGTCATAGGT
>ERZ791621.523-NODE-523-length-19753-cov-6.0924_pt1 | contig 19753 bp, 20 predicted proteins | sample MGYA00510270_ERZ791621 | MGnify/ENA primary metagenome ERZ791621 (study PRJEB30046, sample SAMN00715189) | human gut metagenome | study: EMG produced TPA metagenomics assembly of the A metagenome-wide association study of gut microbiota in type 2...
TCACACACTGCACATTGTAAATAAACGGTGTGCGCAAAAATAATGTTCCATAATATGCTCCGTGACTTCCCGGAACATGGGTTGAAATTTTCAGATAACTATACATAATTGGAAAAATAAAAAAAGCTTCGACAATTCCAAGCATGGGATAGATGTATTTCAGTTTTTTCCTCCGCGCCATGTTCTTTTTTAATACACTCCAAAATCCATAGGCAATTGCACCTGTGATGGAATTAAGAAAAAGAATATAGAACAATTCATTTGTCCATCTCATTGAATTTTTCTCCTCACAGCCCCTTATTTTATACCCCATCTGGCTGCCTGTGGCATTTTTTCAAAAATGCTATGGAACAGCTCATTCTGTCCTCCGAATGGAATTCCGGACTGATCCACTGCGATCAAATGATAGTCTTTTGTGAAAAAAAGCAGTAAATTTTTCTTCCTTCTCACACGAACCACCTGATTATAAGGAATCACATAACATTCCGCATTTACGTTATTCGTTATCTTTATATCATTTTCTTCAAACAAAACATGCTATGTAAACTGCGTCACTTTATATTTTTTCAAAATACGCGACCTGCGTTTTCCACGCCAGAAATACTGTACTACCATTTCCAAATTCAGCCACAAAAGCAGAATTAAGAAAAAAGCTCCAATTGAAACCGGAAACTCCGGTGAGAAAACACTGTCATATCCTATTATGATCACACTGAACACAATAAATAAATCTGCCAGAACAATAAAAAGAACTCTAAAAGCTTTTCCCTCAAATGTATTCTTTTGTTTCACCTTATACCTCACCATTTTCACAATATTGATTATTACTTCTTTTTGCGCTTAGTAACTCACATATCCACCCTCAAGGTCAACGTCACCGGTACTTACATTTTTCACAAATATTTTATAATTGCCACTGTTTGAGATTCTAAAATTGTGAGTGCCGCTGTCGATTGCGTAAACATACCAGAGCTTTTCATCCGGCGTCATAATTCCATAGCAAACCGTCTGACCCGCAGGCATGATGTTCACGCGGATTGCAATACACTGATCACGATCTGCATAAACAGTTCCCGCAAAAAACATCGTACCCGACTCTAAGGTACTGATCTGAAATTCCTCGTTACCCTCAACAGGATTTTCATCCGGCAATTCCCCGGATACAATTGTTTCCTGTTCCGGTACAAACATTTCCTCATACTCTGTGTCTTCGATCACCTCTTCTTCGATCTCCACTTTCGTACTCTCGAAAACTCTGTCATATCCAGCCCGGAATCCCTCCCCTGCTGCAAATGTCGTTGTGGTGCAGACCGCACACAAGAACACAACAAGTGTCATACCGCCAATTCTTTTGAAATCGTTTTCCTTCTTATAATTTTTCATTTGCAGAATCCGGCTTTTGAAATTGTTTTTTTTCCGAAATCCGGTGACCATCTTCGGCATCCAGAGATGCAACTGTTCCAGACCATCCACCGCAACGGTGTAATATTCCTGCGCAGTATATGGATATGCGGTTTCACTGCACACATAGCGGTCGCACGCAATCTCGCCCCACATATCAATGCTTCGGAGCAGTCCGTTCATCATCGGATTGCACCAGAATATCAGTTTTAAAAAAATGCCCATCTTTTTCATTTCCAGAATATGCTGTCTGATATGGACAAGTTCGTGATACAGAATCGTTGTAAGTTCTTTTTCTTCATACTCCCGCACCGGAAAAATGATTTTTTTCTGCCGCCAACCGATGACAATCGGTGATGTCACTGCATAGTTCTGGTACAGTTCCACATTTCCTTTCATTCCCAGTTCCTGTATTATTTTGTTCTTTTCGGTTTCCGGCAAACGAAAGCTGACGCTTTTCTCCAACACTTTTTGAAATTTCAAATATTGAAATGCATATTTTGCGAGATTCCAGACTGCACCCACGATCCATATTCCTGCGATCACACACTGCACATTGTAAATAAACGGTGTGCGCAAAAATAATGTTCCATAATACATTCCATGCCTACCCGGAACGTGCGTTGAAATTTTCAGATAAATATACATAATCGGAAAAATAAAAAAAGCTTCGACAATTCCAAGCATCGGATACACATATTTCAATTTTTTCCTCTTCGCCATACCGCTTTTTGCTATCATCCAAAATCCATAAGCAATCGCACCTGCAAATGAATTAAGCAGAAGAATATAGAACATTTCATTTGACCATCTCATTCGTGTTTCTCCATAAATTACTTTTTCTGGCTATTATTTCCTTTACCTGTTCTGCTGTAGCGTCCTCTGGAAGTTCAACATTAATCGCATCGCAAAGTTCCTGATCATATACAAATTCGCTTCCTATATCTTCATAAATGCGAATTTGAGTATATGGAATCATTCCCTGCGGTCCAGCTCCTGTTTCATATATCGCTCCAATTACAATGTCGTCTTTTCCATTAACTCATTTTCATATAAATTTGTATCTTCTTTCTGATTTTGTTCTGGAATGACTGATTCTCTCTCTGTGTCTGTTCCTAAATTATTGTCTGCACAAGCCGATAACAAAGTCATTGCCAATGCTCCTATCATCATACATCTTTTTCTTCTCATGAACTATTTTCCTTTATAATTTTTATCCTGTTCAAATCAATGCAACAAAATAACAATAAAATTTATTTTCCGGTGTCTATTTCATGTATTTACTCAAAAAAATCCACCCATTCCACATCAATTCGTTTATTCAAATCAATATACTGTTCCATCATTTTCTGATAGGCAGCATCATCCACATATGTTTCTTTGCCATCAACGCTCATAATATACCCTTTTCCATTTCCATCTAGATCCTGTTCTGTTGGGAAGTAATCATCAATTCCCACGTCCTCTATCCCATTAATCCAAAACATTTTTTCAAAAGTATCTAATGCCGGATTGTATTGATATATCGTGAAAGCAGGCTGATCATAATTTGGCATTGTCCAATATTCTTCCACATATCCATTATTATAAAAATTAATTCTGGAAGAAAAACCATTCTCTACCTCAAATTTTCTTTGTTCTTCGTTATATCTGTAAATCAAAACACCATACGGCTCACTCAACTCTTTTCTCAATCCGATCAACATTTCCTTTTTTCCATCAACGTCAACATCACATACTGCAATGCCAAATCCGCCTAATTTTTCCTTTGTTTCCAAATAATTCTCCGGTTCATCATAATACCAGAAGCAATAGTTCCCATCCGGCAGAAATCCCGTTGTATCCAGTGTTTTGATTGCATTATAATATGTCTCATTGATCTTATCATCCTCCGAAAAACGAGGAACTTTACGTTTCAGTTTCTCCATATCGTAGTTTTTGTCTATCTCTTCCAATAAAGCTTCATTTTTTCTTGCAAGAACAGCCTCTTCGCTCTGGCTCTCCTTTCGCTCAATGTATTCTCTTTGTTTCCTGTTCAACATTTCTTCATCCCAGTCCAGCGGAAGAAACTCTGATGAGCAGACTGTGTCAAGCTCCGACACTTCATAATATTGCGGCAATACCACACTTTTGTCGCCGACACCCATTCCACATGCATAGAATGTGCCGTCTGTTTTTTCAATGATCGTATTATCCACATAATCATTACCGAATTCTTCCATATCGGTAATATCATCCTCTTTGGCTGAATAATTCAAAAGTCCTGTCCACACGCGCTGCACGTCTTCTGCCACCTGCACCGGTGTTTCAATCATCGTGGCTTTATCCGTTCCGCAGTTTCCACTAAAGTTGTATCCCCACGTCCAGAGTGTTCCATCTTCCTTCAGTGCGGCGTGGTTAAACCATCCGCCTGTGATCATCTTCACATCTGTCAGAATCTGCTGTGGCATTGTGATACAATATCCCGTACTCTGATAATTCCAGATCATTCCCCATGTCCAGACTGTACCATCCTTTTTCAATGCAACTACATCATCACGTCCGCACCGCGCATAACTGACATCTTCCAGCAAAAGTGCCGGACTGGTGACATACCGTTTTGTCGGATATGCCAAATCTTCCACTGGCATTTCTGTATGCTGCAATAACATATAGGTAGAATCGTTTCCAAGACCATAAAGTTTCCCTTCCTCCGTCAGATAGACAACAAAATCTTTCTGGGAATAGTCCACATGCACAACGTGTTCTGCGATTTTACTTTTTTGCTCATGAAATTCCTCATCCGCATACCCAAGTCCAATCTGCGCATACTCATTATGCCCACTGCCCCAGAGCACACCATCCTCATCGATCGTGTACAGATTGAACTGGTCGCCACAGGATTTCATATAATAATCTTCGATTGTCTGTGCATCCAGCCGCATATCGTAAAGATCGCCCGCGTCGAAAGAATATCCTGTCTCTTCTTCTGTCTGCGTGTCACTTTCCGTCTGCGAAACAGTTTCGATGGAATTATTTTGAGTTTCATTTTCCTCCATAAACACCATTCCTACAAAAATAATGACCGCCAATGCAATCGTTCCGCCTGTGATGCCGCACTTGATACGATTCTCTTTATTTGCAAAGTACTGTTTGATTTTACTGCTCATATTGCTTTCCCCCTATACTAATCTTCCACTTAACCAGATATTCCTATATGCTAAAGATAATGTGTATGATGTTTAAATCTGTAAACTATATTTTCAGTTTACAGTATTTTATTTTTTTATGCAAGAAAGTATTAACTATATTTTTAGTTTTTTATTCTTTCAAAACTATATACGACCAAAGCTAAATGTGATAAGATAACATCTGTATTTTAACAACTTTATGAAAAAGATTTTCTATAAAGCACAGCAACCTATACGTTAAATTAAGGGAGAAATTAACCATGAGAAAAAAATTTTTAGTTTGCATCTTATTACCATGCTGCATATTGATTGCTGCCTGCGGTCATACGGCTGATACGAAAAACGATCTTTTATCAGAAAATATAACATCTGACACCGAGACAGATACCCAGACATCTGACTATGAAAAATACAACAACTATGGATCAACAGAAGAACAAATGGATGAAGCGATAACAGAAACCAGTGAAACTGCCTCCTCTTCAGAAGAAAACGATTTACCGGAACAATCTTTGCAGAAATACAGCGATGACTGGGACGAAAGCCAGATTTTGGAAGAACTCCAAAAACGGAACACCTATCACGACTACTGCTCCTTTTACCCGGAGTATGTCCGATATATGGAAAATGTAATGGAAGTCCGGGATATTTCCATGAATATTTACCCGATTTATGCTACAGATACAAGATATTATCAGGCTTCCGACTTTAGCAATGTCCCTCCGTTAATCATTCATCTGGCAAAAAATGAAATCTATGCCAGACACGGATACATTTTTAAAAATCAGGACTTAAATGCTTATTTTTTAAGCCAGCTCTGGTATTTACCGGAATTCGACTCGGAAACTTTTGATTCCTCTGTATTCAATGAATATGAAAACGCGAATCTTCAATTATTGATACAGCTTGATACTTACAAATAAAAAATTCCCTTTCTGGTTTCTATTCCTCAAACTATATGCTTCTTAATAAGTGATTTGCAAATCAAATATCACACATAAAGGAGAAAAATTATGGTAGTAAAAGAGGAGAAACAGGAACCTATGTAAAATGGTTACAGCAGGGATTGCACATCACAATGATAATTGGCTGTTCTTCTTTATTTAATTTTATAGTTACAAATATTATCTATTACCGTTTCTTATCTGTGGCATCTTCTCCCGAATCAGCGCAAGAAATATTTCTCTTTCCTCATGTGTCATATGCTCTTTATCAATGAAGATAAACCCTAAATGATCCGCCTGTTCCTGCGCTTTGCTTATGGACATATATAGTTTTGTCCTTAAAAGATAAACCTCTTTCAAATCATAAAATTTTTGAAATGACTCATATGAAATCTTCTTTTCCTGCTTGAAATCTCTTTGATATAACAAATATTCATTCATAAAGATGCAGCTTCCATGGATTTCTCTGATTCCATATTGATCTTGAAACCGTTCTATCGTCATTTTGCAGACTTTCTTTTTTTCTGCATACCAGAAAATGAGCAGAAAAACTCCACCTCCAAGCATAAATATTGCCTGTCCTTTTTGACCACATCTCTCAAAAATTACGGTCAAAATCCCTACGCCAAACACTATTGCCCCATACACTGCCTTATACCATGGAAATATTTTTGAAAAATACTTATCAAATATATTGTAATTAAAAATTATTTTAAACTGATGATTGTTTTCACTCTTTTCCATATTCCTCGTTTGCATTCATTTTCTCCTAAATCTTTGTTTTATAAACCCAAAATTTAATTTTTCATTTTATATTTTATACTATACGAATTGCTTCTTTTTTTAATTCCATTTTCAACACATCCTGACCGTTATTTTGGTAACTTCACCTGTGACATTTTTTCCCGGACAACTTCAATCAGTACCTCTTCAGACTATTTCTGTAAATTCAGAATATTTTTTTATTTTCTAACGTCCATATATACTTTGCTGCAACTCCCACGGTATTTTTAACTGTGGCATTTTTGTTCTGAAAAGTTCTGCAAGTTCTTCTCTGTCTGCTGGCGAAATTTTGCTTTTTTCTACACAAAAGAGTAATCCGCCTCTGGTTTTAAAAATATAATAATGCTGGCTGGAATAATATTTTTTGATTCTTTTGTATGCAATCTTACAAACAATATTATTCAAATCTCCTGATACCGCAATTTCATCTTCGAGAAATGCCACTTTTTGGAGGTATTCACTACTGCCGTCTTTCTTTTTGGGACAGATCATATTAAGTTGTCTTTGATAATAAATGATTAAAAATATCACCGTTGCTATCAAGGAACCTGCCAACAGTAAGATCATCGCAATATCTTTTATCAGCAAAAAAAGAAACAGACATATCGCCAGAAAACAGAAAATGATTTTTATAATTGTTATACCAACGTTCTTCCCGGTCTTTTTATATATTTCCTTTGCGCTTTTTCGATTAATTGTGCATTCAAACTCCATTTTATTCCTCACTCCTTTTCCCAACCTGAAACTATGCTAATCCTCTGGCTCGCAGCCACGGCATTTTTTTGTGAATGATCCGAAGCAGTTCATCCTGCTGCGCAATTGACATTTGCAATTTGTCAAGAATAATAATATGTTGGTCCTTTGTCTGAAAAATAAGAAGATACTTTTTCTTTCGTAATTTTTTGATCTCGCCATAAGGAATTTCAAAATTTGTATCATTGATTACGTTTGTCACTCTGATCACTTCTTTTTCAAAAGATACCACCTGACGAAACTGCTTTACATCATATTGTTTCAAAATGCAGACTGCTTCTCTCCTCTGGTCAACGAAATACACCACAATCTCCACGATTGCCCAAATGCTCAATCCTATGAGAAAGAATGAAGAACTCTTATTTGACTCTATAGATGCCATATCTAACATCTGTTTAACCAAAATCAATAATAAGAGCACGCATATTTTCGTCAAACGGCTGGCAGCATACAATCTGTACATTAATTTTTTATTTATCAGCGTTTCACATACCATACAAGTCTCCTTGAGAATGAAGATTATAAAAAGCAAATCTCTGTTTTATCGTTTTTGCAGTCTGATTCTTCAACTGTGGCATTTTCTGTTGCACCAGAAGTTCTAATTTCTCCATTTCTTCATTCGTTAATGATTTTTTATCGACAAAAATGGGAATCACTTCGTTTGTAATTATCAGGAAAAAATAATAGTGTTTCAATTTGTAATAGTTACTGATTGATTCATACCCCACAATCCTGCTTTCTACATCAAAATCGTTAATTTCTACACTATCAGGCAAAAAATTTACTTTACCAAATTCATTTTCCATCTTATACTTTTTGCATAAACGCATTGCCGCAATCCTGCAGTTATGAACAATCAACCATGTCGGCGCAATAAATGCTGCCACAACCACACACATATTTTGTATCATTAGTTCAGTGGATTTCACTCGAAGCATACATGTAAAAAGAAATAGTATGGCAACGACAAAAACTCTGTATAATGCCATGTAGCGAAAATCCCTTACTCTATAAAATAATTCCACAAATGCTCTGGTTCGATATATGTTTTTCAATTGTTTTTCCTTTCTTTCTCATGAACTTTTACCTGTGGCATTTTCTCATGAATCAGGGAAATCAAACTATGCATATCTGCTTCTGTTAAAACTGTTTTATCAATGATGATTGTTTCCTGCGTCAGTCCCTTCTCGATTTTTCTTTTATCCCCGAAGACACAATAATGTTTCAGTATGTAAAAATCTTTAAACCTACTGTATTCCATAGAATACTCAGACTCCGTATTTCCATATGGGATTACTTTTAATGCAGACTCTTCAAATACAATTTCTCCCCAAAGTTCATTTGTATGAGTTAAATCTTCTATTTTGTCCATCATCATTTTGGTGTCATGTCTCATAATGAATTGATTTTCAATAATAATCGCAAATATAAACAAGAAAAATGCTGCTGAAAAAACTATTTGATGAAAACAATAAAAAACAATTGACATTGCTAAGGACGTACCGATAAAACCATATAAAATTTTTCGAATCATCGGATTTATTGCCATATAACATTCACGTACCGACTTATAATTTATAATTATTTTAAATTTCATTTTTTCTGCACTCCTTCTGTTTGCTGATCTATCTTACTTTGGTAACTTCACCTATGACATTTTTTCCTTACACCATAAAACGCTATCTGTGAAACACACAGGCAAAATAACTTTCATATACTACTTTATCATTTACAATCGTTGTATATCTCATCTTGTTTTCCTCATGTGTCATATGCTCTTTATCAAGAAGGATAAACCTCTTTCACCCTAAAACTATTCTTCCAGTTCCTCAATAGCATTCCGAAGTTCCTCAATCTCGTCTTTGGAAGCCGGTTCATCCTTATAAAAAGCGGTGATAAACTGCTTCAGCGAACCATTATTCCAGAATGCGACAAACTCCCTCGCCTGCTCACTCTTGTAGTCCTCTTCCGTGATGAGTATTTCATAGGTGATCGTTCTTCCGGCTCGTTTCATCTGGATATAATTTTTCAGGCAGAGTTTTGCCAGATAAGTCGATACGGTCTGTGGTTTCCACTCTTTTCCGTATCCCTCATTTGCATTCTTTACGATTTCTGCCAGTGACATCTCATGGTCTGCGTCCCAGATACACTTCATCACAATTGTTTCTGCTGCGGTCAGTTGTTTTGCATTCATTTTCTCTTCCTCCTGAATCATTCCATAACTATATAAACTATAAATTTAATTTGCAATTACTTACTATATACTATACGATTTAATTCCATATTGCAATCTTTTTCTGCGCATCCCTGCGGCGCATTACTACTTTCCCTCAACAGGGTACTTCCATTTTTTAGGCTCAAAAAGGACTGCACAAGGCAGTCCTCTCTCTGTTCTCTCTATTTTTCTATTCTTCATCAATTGCTGCAATCGCCTTCAGATTCTCCAATGCTTCGAATGTATGATCGACAGCTGTTGAAAAATTGCTTACACTGTCATGCAGACCATCCATATCCGTTCTGCTTGCGGAAGTGCTTGCAGAAATCTCCTGCGTGATTCCTGACAAAGTAGAGATTCCGTCTACGATCACTTCATTGGCACTTAGAACGGCAGATACCTCATCGCTTACCGTCGTCATATCTCCTACTAAAGATTTCACATCTTCCTCAACGGTTATAAAGCTTTCATGTACCGTTTTTACCTTTTCACGCTGCACATCGATACTGTCTACCGCATTCTTAAGTTCGGTCTGTGTATCCTTTGTGATAGCAGTCAGTTCATTCATGATCTGTGTGATCTGCTCCGTTGATACCTTGGTCATTTCTGCCAGCTGGCGGATTTCCTCTGCAACAACGGCAAAACCTTTTCCGGCATCTCCTGCTCGGGCAGCCTCGATTGAAGCGTTCAGTGCCAACAGGTTTGTCTGGCTGGAAATATTTAAAATTGCATCTGTGATTCCGGATACTTTTCCAACATGTTCCACCAGTTTCTCAATGGTCTGGGAAATCTGCTCTGTGGACTGATCTACGATCACGGACTGTCTTGCCAGTTCATCCGACTCATTCTTGCCAGTTTCAATGACCCCCCGCAGCTTCTCCGTTGTCTCCAAAGCTCCTGCTGCCGTCTGATTGGTGTGCTCTAAACGCTCCTGGATCTCATTTGTTTTTTCTGACTGCGTCTGTGTCTGTGTTGCTGAACTGTCAGCGCCATTTGCAATGATTCCGATTGCGATCTGCGTATTGTCGATCGTGCTGGATATCTGGGATAAATCTTTTCTGACCTGCGTAAACTGCGCATCCACATCGTTTACGATAGTCTCAACTTCTTTTGCTACCTGTAACTGCTTCTCTGCTTTTACTTTTACTGCGTCCGTCTCCTCATTGGAAAACTCGATCAGACGCCTGATCGCCTTACATCCGCCAAACACACACATGATCAGGCAGATACATACGAGAAAAACCGTATTCAACTGTTCTGCCTTGTCCGCCGGATTATTTACAAGGATCTGGGCCATCTTGGTAATAATAAATACTAAGGTTGCACCCGCTCCCCACATGATCAGAAATTCGTTCAAATATACAGACAATGAAAGCAAAACCGGGAAAATCAGCATCATAACTGTTGGGTTCTGTAAATAAGAAATAATTCCAAATCCGATACAAAATCCAACTGCTATAAACAGTTCCGCTTTTCTTTCATAAATATTCTTTGCCACAAAAATGGCTGTCAGCGCATACCAGATCACATAAAATGAAACAAATATTATTTTCTCAAGCGTTGTCCGATCCGATGTGAGCATGATCAAAATATAAAAAACATATGCCATTGTAACGGTAAGACACGTCGTGATATTGGCACGTTTCATTTGATCCGGTGGTAAATCTTTTCTGGTAAATTTCATATTCCTATGCCCCTTTACATAAAAAATAGCAGCTCTGTAATCAAATATTTTCATTTTTATTACAATGCACAAATCTATCTCTATGATAATACTTCATTCGACAAACGTAAACATTTTTTTCGAAATAGGGAACAAAAAATTTTCGTTATTTTTTATCCGACAGCACAAAAAGAACTGCTGCATATTTCTATGCGCAGTCCTTTTTTATTAAGAAATGAATATTCAAAATGGCCGGTTATTATTTTACTGCATCAAACGCTTCCTGCAGATCGTAGAGAATATCATCAATGTTCTCTGTACCGATTGAGAGACGGATGGTGTTTGGCTTGATTCCCTGCTCTGCCTGTTCCGCCTCATTTAATTCCGCATGTGTGGTAGATGCCGGATGGATGACAAGGGATTTTACATCTGCTACATTGGCAAGTAAGGAGAATAACTGTAAATGATCGATAAACTCCTGCGCTTTTTTGTCATCGCCTTTGATCTCAAATGTGAAAATGGAACCGCCGCCGTTCGGGAAATATTTTTTGTATAATCTCTGCTGCTCCGGATCTTCGGAAACGGATGGATGATTTACTTTTTCAACCAGTGGCTGTTTCTCTAAAAACTCCACAACCTTTAATGCATTTTCCACATGACGCTCGACTCTTAAGGATAATGTCTCTAAGCCCTGTAAAAAGATGAATGCATGGATTGGAGAAAGTGTTGCTCCGGTATCCCTTAATAAAATAGCACGGATTCTTGTCACGAATGCTGCCGGTCCTGCTGCCGCTGCGAAGCTGACACCATGATAGCTTGGGTTTGGTTCCGTGAGCTGTGGGAATTTTCCGGATGCAGCCCAGTCAAATTTTCCACCGTCAATGATGACACCACCGATTGTGGTTCCGTGTCCACCAATGAATTTGGTTGCGGAATGAACCACGATATCTGCGCCGTACTCGATTGGACGGATCAGATATGGCGTGCCGAACGTATTGTCGATGACAAGTGGAATTTTATGTTTGTGTGCGATCTCTGCGAGTGCTTCGATATCCACTACTTCAGAGTTTGGATTGCCGAGTGTCTCAATGTAAACTGCTTTTGTGTTGTCCTTGATAGCGCCTTCTACTTCCTCTAAGTTAAAAGGATCAACAAACGTGGTCGTAACGCCAAAATCTACTAATGTATGTGCCAGCAGATTATAAGTGCCGCCGTAAATATTTTTTGCAGATACGATATGATCACCTGCCTGTGCAAGGTTTTCAATCGTGTATGTAACGGCTGCTGCACCGGAACCGACTGCAAGCGCTGCCACGCCGCCCTCTAATGCTGCAATACGCTGTTCAAAAATATCCTCTGTCGGATTGGTCAGTCTTCCGTAAATATTTCCTGCGTCACGCAAACCGAAACGGTCTGCTGCATGCTTTGAATTGTGGAATACGTAGGAAGATGTCTGGTAAATCGGAACTGCTCTTGCATCGGTCACCGGATCCGGTTCTTCCTGTCCAACGTGTAACTGTAATGTCTCAAATTTTAATTTTCTCTCTTTTAATGTGCTCATGTGTTTTCCCATCCTTTTCCTATGTTTTCATTCTTTTTGCCTGCCTGTTTTTCTCAGGTTCTGCTGTTGGAATTATCATATCAAATCAATCGAAAAAGTGTTAATTCATAAAACCATGAGCCGATTATAGGGAAATCCTATAGCAGTATTATTCCCTGTCCTGTTTTTTCCTGCACTCCCTGCACAAGCCATAAATAATGGAATTTTTGCATTGCAGTGTAAATCCATGATCTTTTAAAACATGCTCAGCGATCTCATCCATAAACGCACATTCCAGATGTATGATGCATCCGCAGGAAACACATTTCAAATGGAGATGCTCCGCGCAGTGATGCCCCATTTCCACATACTGGTACACCGCCTGACTCCCCTTCTCTGCCACATATTTCATGACAGTTCCCTCTTTGGCAAGTTTATCCAGGTAACGGTAAATCGTTGTGATGTTCACCTCGTTATCGTGTTTTTTCAAATACTGGTCAATGTCCGTCACCGTCACTGTGCGGTCGCTGTTTGCCATGAGATATTCTAAAATTTTCTTTCTGCTGGTCGTTGCATAACCATTTCCTGCCATTTTTTCATCTCTTTTCTTTCTCTGTATATGCTTTCACTGTAGCAGATACAATTTTTAACTCTTTCCTCTTAATTTCATACTTCCGCGTATCAATTATTCATCTACATCTGTTAAAATACAATCCCAAGTAACTCAATGATCACGCCCCAGACAACACCAAAGCCATAGAGTGCTGCCATAATTCCGGCATTCTGTTTCCAGTCCCGGTTCAGTCGGAACAAAACCAAAAGTCCAACTCCTGCATTTACCAAAAGTCCGGACATCATTGCTCCTGCTCCGATAATTCCGCTCAGATACAGTTCCGTGATCACCACGGAGGATGCGCAGTTTGGGATCAGTCCGACAAGTGCTGCGATCATCTCTCCCACCACCGGAATGTCCTGAAATACCACCGCAAGATGATCTTCTCCGATCATTTCAATCACGAATGTCAGCATAAACGTGATGAGCAGAATGTATGCAAAAATCTTGAACGTGTGTTTTAGCGCCGACTTCAAGACACCGTCCTCACAACTGCAATGTTCTTCCTCACAGACCACATGAATATCCATGTCTTTTTCTTTCTTTTTGAAAACATTCACATAAACCAGCTCTGCAAGAAATCCTGAAATAATCGCAATGCAGACTTTTGCTGCAAGAATTTTTACGATTGTTGCCGGTGCGACCGCCTCGGAAATAAAAATCGGAAGCATCTCATCCGACGTAGACAAAAATACGGCAAGCAGCGTTCCAACCGTAATGACTCGTCCGGCATAAAGGCTGGCCGCTGCTGCCGAGAAACCACATTGCGGCATAATTCCAAGAAGTCCTCCCCACAGCGGTCCGACTTTTCCTGCATTTTTGATCTTGTTCTGCACTTTTCCGCCTGTCGTGTGCTCTAACAATTCCATTAATAAATAAGTGAAAAACAGAAATGGAAGCAGCTTCACGCTGTCTTCGATCGTGTGTGATAATGTATGTTCTAAAATGTGTAACATAACAAACGCCTCCTGCATTTGGTTGTTTCAATCTTAATTTTTCAAATTGCAATCAATTTGTTTTTGCATTTTGTATGCATTTGCAAATTATTTGCATTTTGGCTGCATTGGTTATTATACACACTTATTTTACATTGTCAATGATTTTTAACCGAATATAAATTTGCTTTTTCAAAAATTTTCTTTTCTTCTTTTCAGCAAGCCACTTTTCCTCTGCTAATATAAAAATAAAAAGCGAGGAACACATACCATGAAATTACACGATACCCAGATCACAAACTATCTTGCATTTTGCAAATCACAAAAGTGCTTAGACGACAAAACAATTCGCGCCTATAAAATTGATCTCACACATTTTGCTTCCACAATGCCTGCCGAGACTTCCTTATACGACATCGCTTCCCGGCAGATAGAATCCTATATCGCACACCTGCACTCCATATATAAGCCTAAAACTGCCAAAAGAAAAATTGCATCCCTCAAAGCATTTTTCCACTATTGCGAATTTTATGAATTTATCGAAAGAAATCCCTTTGACAAAATCCAGATCCGCTTCCGGGAACCTGTTATTCTCCCAAAAACCATTCCGTTACAGACATTAGAACTTTTTCTCTCCACAATATACAACCAGCGGCAGCTTGCAACCACATCTTACCAGCAAAAAAATGCTCTGCGTGACGCTGCCGTAATTGAACTGCTCTTTGCCACCGGAATCCGCATTTCCGAACTGTGCAGTTTAAAATCCTGCGATGTCAACCTGAATGACAATTTTGTCCTGATTTATGGAAAAGGCTCTAAAGAACGTAAACTGCAGATTGGAAACGATAACGTGCTAAAAACTTTAAATGAATACAAAAACACTTTTTCCAAAGAAATAGAAAACTGTGGTCATTTTTTTGCAAATCAGTCCCGAAAACCTTTATCCGATCAGAGTGTCCGAAGAATGATCCAAAAGTATGCCTCTCTCGCCGGTATCGATCAGCACATTACGCCTCACATGTTCCGTCATACCTTTGCCAGCTCCCTGCTTGATGCAGATGTCGATATCCGGTACATACAGGAAATGTTAGGACACAGTTCTATTACTACGACCCAGATTTATACACATGTCACGCTCGCCAAACAAAAAATGATACTGACGACAAAACATCCGAGAAATGGATTTTCTATTTGAGGGAAAGACGGATTGGAGGGAAGTGGTTGATAATCAAGTATTATCAGTTACTTAGGATAAAGATGAGGAAGATAATGTGAAAAAAACAACATGTTTATTATATGGTTCATTGCTTGTTCTTGCTATGTTAGCTACTATAATAGGTTTACTAGCATATGGCAATCTGTGGGCTGGAGTGCTTTCAACAGTTATAGTTATGATTCCAGCTGTATATTCGGCGATTCCATTTATTAAAGAACAGCATCAATTAAAGAATGCTAAAAAAAATAGATTAACGGAATCAATATTTACAGATCGGACGAGCGATTTAGAGGATATTATTCGAATTCTAAATATTAATGAACATTGTGTTGAAATCGCTGGAAATGAAGAACAATGCGGAAAAAGTTGGATGGCTAAAAGACTTTGTGATTTTATCAATAATCCTAACGATTCAGAGTTTAAAAATATACAGTACAAATGTCATTATGTAAAGGCAGACTATTTGGATATGGATAGTTTGACGGATAATGAATTTAATAAATATTTTATAGATAATATCGTCACGAATAAGACAGTCTTAATTTTTGATCATGTGGTAAAAATTAGTGTCATCTTAGACAAACAAAAACAGTTTCATTTTCAAATGATTTATATTTTAAAGCAAAGAGTTGATTTGGCACTGACAACACATACTATGTCTGGGTTCCCTCAAAATCATATTGATGAATTGCAACGTAAAATAGGTGAAATATATCCTAATATTAGTACACTTACACAATCTGAGATTAATACACTTTTCCAATTGACAGACGGAAATATTGGTCGTATCACAGCATTACTTAGTGAACAAAAAGGTGTATCATGGATTAAAGATATATCAAATAAAGCACCAACTGAATATGAAAAATGTCTTCATAAGATAGAATTAGATATTATTGTAGGAAAATATCAGATAGCCAGAAAGAATTTGTCAAAGTTTGAGACAGAATACAAAAAAGATTTTAGTAATAATATACATTTAACCTATAAATATAACCTTATACTTTCGGACTGCGAACATATGTTGAATCAATATGAAACAGCACTAGCTACATTATCTATTATTGAAATACCATTGTATAAAAAATATAATAAAGATTTTGAAATTGAATTACACAAGGCACATTATAATAAGCATCTTTGGAACTGCAATGAATCTCTTGAAATATTAGATAACATTAAAGGTAATTCTTTTGCAGCTTTAGTTGATTCACTTGGTATCTTGGCGGCAAAATATTTTATCAATGATTTAAGCGTTCCATATTCTTCAGATGATTCACTTAAAGAATTTAAAAAGAAGTTTTACAAAGCATCAAATAGTTCGTTAAAGCGTAATGATCATGACAATTATAAATTAAAACGCTATGAACCAATATTTATTTTTTACGATGACAAACCTAAAAAAGAAGATATATTAATTCAAAGCATAAATGAAGTGATTAAAGTATATGAGGGAGAAAATAATCGTCTCCGAGCAAATGCATATTTTATTAAAGCTGAAATATATAGGTTGTATCAACAAGATGAGAAAGCTATAATAGAATATAAACGTTGCATGGATGTAACAATCGACAATAACATTAGACTCCAAACGAATCTGATGATGTACTATTTGATGAAAGTAAAAGGAATTAAATTGAATTATGAATTGATGACTGATGATCAAATTAGTCGCTTATGCCAAGATAATGCTTATTCTTGTAAATTGCGGCATAGGATAAGAAATATTGAGTTAGGTGATCCAAATGCCGCAGAAATACAAGAACAGATTGATTCAAGGATAATGCCTATTTTATAGATATATCTTCAAATGTAAAAGCTGGAGTTTTCAATGATATTAAATGCTTTCTATAATACAGAATATCTTCCTCATTATGTTTTTTGACAGCATATAATAGTTGCGCAAGCATTTTAATATCGCATAGATTCCAATTATAGCGTGCAATTTCCTGAGTTCCTATTCTTATACCATCATTAGCAAATAAGCGTTTATGTTTTTTATTTAATGTAATATTATAATTTTCGGCTGTTTGATAAAAATCATTAGTGTCTGACTGGCTCATTAGGATGAATAACTGATGTGTATATGTATATTTGTTACTTTTCAATTTTGCAACATTAAAGCCTAAAATAGAAAGTTCTTCAGCAAGTTGATTTGCTATTTTTACTGTTAAAGTTTGATAGGACTTTCCTAAATTTTCTTGCTCAATAAGCGCAAGTAATAAAGCTGCTATATGATTTGGTTGAGTATTTCTTAAATACTTAGGAGTAATATTTGTTTGCAGGCACTGTTGGTAAGAACTACAATTAGTCATAATAAGTCCACATGCAGGTGCAGGTAGTGTTTTATGTGCACCTCCAATTAGTACTATATTGTTGATATTTTCTAAAGGATTTTCCAATACACCAGAGGCAATAAGGCCTAACGTTTGTGTCCCATCATAAATGATTCCCATCGAATCAGGCAATGATATTTTAGACATATCAGGTGGATTGATAATATCCGATTGACAGAATATTAAAAATTTGTATGCTCCTGTTTTACATAAATTATTTAATTCTTTATAATCAATTTGGTAATTATCATAATCATAAGGCATTGCTCCATAATTAATACCAAGTTTATCTAGAATAACAGGTATAGAGGCATGACCTCCTTGATCTGGAGTGGTTATAAGAACGGAGTCTGTATTCTTTAAGAGAGACATTGCACATACAGTGAAGCAATTAATTCCTGTCACAGTATCTGCATTAGTATACTTAGCATTAAATAATAGCTGACATTCTTTTTTTAATAATTCATTTAACCTAAATACATATGTTCCACCGATAAAAGCATTATTGCCATTTGTATCTACAAATGAATATTTTCCTTCAAAATTAGAAATTAATGCCTGTTTAGAAAAATCAGAAATGTACGTTTCAGCTGCACAAAGCGGAATTTTATTCTTTTCAAATTCGTTCAATTCTCGGCATAGCTGTTTATATTCTTCCAGTATCTCGCTCATTCACATTCCTCCCTTTGTTCTTTTTGACTGATAATACTTGATTATCAACCACTTCCATAATACTCCAACCCCTTTCCATAATCAAGCACTTTGTGTATTTTTACCACGCAAATAGTTATTCCTGTGTTTTGTTATCCATTGCAGTCTATTTTAATTCAATAATTGTATGTTTTTGCACTATTTGTCATCTTTTATCAAACATGTTGTGTGTTTTCTCGGTAATTTAATTGCATTAATATAATGGATATAATATATATTATAAACATATAAGATTGACTGTATTGAAAAGGAGAAGGCATCATGCAACCAGATTCTTTAGGAAAGAAAATACGACGTTTACGAATCAACAATTGTTTATCTCAGGCTCGCTTAGCCGAGGCCGTTGATGTTTCAACTAATTACATCGGACAGATTGAGCGTGGTGACCGTACCCCAAGTTTAGAAACGACTATTGCATTATGCAATGCTTTACACGCAAGTGTGGATTATGTTGTATCTGATGATATTTCCACCAGAGATGATGAAATTATGACAGATATCCGGGCACAGCTTGTAAAACTTACTCCTGATGAGAAACAATATTTTTATCATATGATCGTAGGCTATATCCAATTAAAGGGGGAAAATGCAGCAACAAAGACTCTGCTCGCAACCAAAAAGGAGCTTTGACGAGGGCTCCTTTTCCAGTTCTATATACAATTTGAATCTGCCTAACTTCTGTTTTATATATCTTGCTTATATATTATTTTCTGTTCCATACATAATCTATAAAACCATCAAAATCTTCTGCAATGACTTTTACTTCCTCATCGTCCATTCCAATAAAAGGAACTTCGATATATTTACCGCTTATATCTATGCCATATGCCATATCTCCACCATCGGAACCAATGAGTATTATATTGTTCAAAAATGCTTGTGTTTCATAGTCATCATTCAATTCTTCAATCTCATTTTTCTCCCAAAGCAAGAGATAGTTGTTTTCTCCAACCATTCCTTCTCCACATACTGTATGATTCAAATACTCTTCAAAGTTCACATACTTTTCGCCTAACAAGCATTCTTGACAATCTGAGATATTAAATTCTTTTAACTTTTCCAGTGTTTCTTTTTTCATTTTTACTTTCCTTTCTGCTCTCTAAAAATTTTATTCCAAAAAGCTGTGTATTTTGCATGCTCTTTTGGAGATAACGCAATCTTATTATCTATATCTGTTGGACTTCCACCAAATTTAACAGGATGCATCTCGTGTATTTGTGTTCCTTTCAAATCTGGTCTATTACGATGTATATTAGCATTTGTTTTATTTGCAAGATTACGAGCATCTATATACTCCGTACCTTCCAGTATTCTAAACGGTCCGTTTGGTTTAGTTGCATCTGGATAACCACTCCAATCATCTATACAGAATTCACCTGTCTTGACAGATTTACTACCACTCTCCAGCGCATCACCTGCATTCCTTAAATCCCATACATCCTCATATCCAACTTTCTGGGATACCAGCAATGC
>ERZ791621.542-NODE-542-length-19407-cov-5.37521_pt1 | contig 19407 bp, 19 predicted proteins | sample MGYA00510270_ERZ791621 | MGnify/ENA primary metagenome ERZ791621 (study PRJEB30046, sample SAMN00715189) | human gut metagenome | study: EMG produced TPA metagenomics assembly of the A metagenome-wide association study of gut microbiota in type 2...
GTATTTTATTCAAAAAATATCATTTTAAGGCTTGACTTTTAATAGTTAGTCTTCCTTCAAATTTATACTGTCAGCCTGCAAATAGTTTTTATTATATACATCTTATTGCTCCTCTTCTAAAGCCTGCCAGGGTTCCAGTCCCATTTCGTGCCATGCTACTCCATATGGTGCTCCACCAGAAGTATATCCTGCAATATAGAAAAATGTGTCATCCTGACAAGTATTATTTTCTACTGCATGTTTCTTCATAGACTGCCTTTTTGCTCTCCGCTGTTTTCTTTTCATTTTCAAAACAGCTTCCTTGGTTTCCTCTGGGGTTTTCTTTCTCTTTTTCATATTCAGTTTTTCAAGAGTAATACCATTCTGAATATCCCGTAATATACGCTCCTCATAGCCTGCTTCTCGCTTATCTACAATTCTGCAAAATTCTTCATACTCTGTTTTAGGAGCAAGTGCTTGTACTGTTGCATATAGTTTTCTGCAAATACTGCTCTTTTCGAAAGCATTTGGCATTCTATGATTCTCAAGATAAAATCTTATATACATGCTATAAGTTTTATCAGCGATAGCACTCTTCTGTTTTTGCTTTAAATCTTGATAGCTTCTATCTATTCTGCCCATTGAAATATCCTCACGCAACCATAAATAATAAACAGCATTTTATATCACAATACCATTACAATGGTCAATCTCATGCTGAATAATCTGTGCTGTCCAACCTGAATATTTCCCATTCTGCCCCTTAAAACTCTGATCAAGGTAATCCACCTCAATCTCCTGATATCTGGTGCATGTACGAACGCCTTCCAATGAAAGACAACCTTCCTCTGTCTGATAAGCTCCGGACTTCTTTGTAATCACCGGATTTATCATTGCAAACTGAAATGGTCCTGCTGCCACAACAATAATATTCTTCTTAACACCTATCATGTTTGCAGCCATGCCTACGCAATGGTCAAGATTGGCTCTAAGTGTATCAATCAGATCTGTTACCACCTGCTTATCTGCCTCTGTTGCATCCACCGACTTCTGTGCAAGAAACAATGGATCTTTTACTATTTTCTTTACCATTAGTTCCATCCTTTCCAGATATCCGGCTGATAACCTAATGTCGACTGCTTTCCATTCCTTACTGCCGGAGTTTTAATTACCTGCGGATTCTCAAGCACTTTTTCCAGCTTATCTTCGTCCGTAGTATATTTAATAAGTGCAAGCAAATCCTTGTCTTTGCCATCCCAGTTGATCATATTCTCCAGACCACCATTTACCTGTGCAACAGAGTTAAATTCACCTTTGCTCATTCCTTTTTCTTTCATGTCAATGAACTGATACTTGATGCCACGCTCCTTAAAAAAACGCTCAGCCTTCTTAGTATCATTACATTTCTTAGTGCCAAATATCTGTATATTCATAATCAGTATTCCTTTACTATCTCTTCATCTATTCCATACATAGCCTTAAAACTTTCAAGGTCTGCCGGACTTTTTATCAGCATAACCTCTTCAATCTTACCTGTTTGTATATCCTTAAAACCTGCAACCTGCTCGCCATTACAAATGCTGGCTTTGATTACAGGCTTCTTATTTTCCTTGTCATAAGACTGAACCACACTTTTCTTCTTAAACAGTCCCATCCTGCTCACCTTCTCTCGCCTGTGCCATCAGCACAAGCTTCTCAAATGACTGTGCAAATCGTTCATCATCTTCACTTGTCCGCTTCTTCGGTTTCTTAATATGATTCTTGACTTATTGTTTTCGTCACGATAGACAAAAACAACCTGATTACCTTCTAAATACTGCTGGTATTGTTTTGCACACTTGGTGATGATGGCAATAGCCTGTTTCTTAGTCATAAGCATTAAGTTCCTTATATCTAAATGGTATTTTGGCAAATTTAAAAGGAAGGTTCGTCTGCCGTAGCAGATGACACCTTCCTTTAATGACTGATTTTTCTGTTGTCCGCCAACTGATCGGCACCCGAAGTTCGATAAGCAAACTGGTTTTTCCGTTGCCAGCCAACTGTCCGGCACCCGAAGTCCGGAAAGAATTTCGGATTTTATGTGTCAGTCCACATGATAGGCATATAGCCCATCTACTAACTATAGTATACACAGACGAAGCAAATTATGCAACGAGTTTATAAAGATTTAATCAGAAATTTTCTGAAAGAAGGTGAGAACATTGAATATAAAAAAAGTGGATGACAAGCCTATGGTCATTCTCACAAAGGAGAAAGCCAAGATTCATTCTCATGAGCCAAAAGGAACGAGGATAAAGGGCAGTAACATCTATACAGTAGAACGTGGTCCTAAGATTGCTGGAGCAAAAGCAGCAGAAACAACGGGTAAGAAATCATACAGGAAGAGTACAGTCCATCAGGCAATCATTATTTTTCAGATAATCACGCATCATTTTTCTCATTGCTGCTTTTTACGGGCTGTCTTTTCTTCTTGCCATAAAAATAACCTCCAAACTGAGTAATTTTATCTTACATCAGTTTGAAGGATTACACAAACTTTTGGACGCTCCCGCCGGACGTTTCTTTATCTACGGGCTTATTTTACAGCCCCTTTTTTCTATTATTTTATTTCAGTTTATCGTATACTTCATCAGATACCGGTTCGCACCATTCGTTTTTGCAGTTTTCTCCAGGAACTTCCACTGCAATATGGGAAAACCAGCTATCTTTTTTCGCTCCATGCCAGTGCTTTACCTCTGCAGGAATAGTGATCACCGTACCCGGTGTCAGGCTGACCGGCTCTTTTCCCTCTTCCTGGTACCATCCCTCACCTGCTGTACAGATCAAAAGCTGTCCGCCACCTTTTGTCGCATGATGAATATGCCAGTTATTGCGGCACCCCGGCTCAAACGTAACATTTGCCATAAATACTGCACAGTTCTTTGGATCTGTCAGTGGATTCAGATAAGAATTACCGATAAAATACTGTGCAAATCCTGTATTCTCCGCTCCTGTTCCAAATACGTTCTGTTTTTCAAATTATTCTTCACTTGTAGTCTTCATAATAAAATTACTCCTTTCCGTCGACGAATTTTATCACTTGCTTCCCCACCGGAAGTACTTATAAATTCTACAACCTGAAGTGGACTACAAGTCAAGAATTTTTTACTAATTTACAAATTTTACAGCCGTACCATATGCAATAACTTCCGCGGCTCCCTGCATAACTGCAGAAGATGCATAGCGGATATTTACAACCGCATCCGCACCAAGACTTTCTGCTTCTTCCACCATACGTTTAGTGGCAAGGGCTCTTGCCTCATTCATCATTTCATTGTATGCCTTTAATTCCCCACCAACTAATGTTTTGAAACTCTGTGTAATATCTTTTCCAATATTCTTGCTCTGGATCGTGCTTCCCTTTACCAGACCGAGCATTTCTAAATTTTTGCCGCTGATATAATCAGTATTTACTAAGATCATCTTCTTCTCCACTCCTTATCTCATTCACACGTTCTACAGTTACCGCAAATGCTACTCCTGCCAATGCCAGCGGAATGATTATCATAAGTATTTTTACTATGACTGCAATATCCGGGATCAGCACAAATGCGGCAGCAATTGCAACGTAATACACGATCAGAATAATCGCAATAATAATCGGAGCTATCATTTTACTGCAATGTTCTTTCTTCATAACTCCAGCCTCCTTTGTGTATTATCTGATTAATACAATAATACATTTAACAGCAGATGTCAACCACAAATCAACGCAAAATATCCCCAGTCCCAGATGATATCCTCAAAACTGTTTTCCAGATATTCATAAATATCTTCTTCCTCATATCCCATCATGCGGGAAATCACAACGATATACTCACGTAGATTCTCATAAGCAAGAGCTTCCTGTGAAATAGATTTACCATTCGAAAACTTATTTTCCATGCCAAGCCAGTACAAAAAAACTGCATGCCGGATCGTGGCATATTCCATGGCGATCCACTGCACCTGCACGACCATCTCTTCTATATTGCCATCCGGTTTTAAACTGTCCGCATATAATTCCATCAAAAGAAATCGGCGCATCAGAGGCTGATATTTCAAAAAATGTACTTCAAACTCCTGCCATTCTTTTACAACCTCCTTGATTCCCTGTTCCGACAACTGTTCTGCAAGCTGTGCCACTGGCTCTAAGTATTTTTCATACAACCCTTCCCTGCGGTAATTTTCTGCAAGATCAAGGAATAATTCGTTGCGCTCCTCAATGGAATACTGCGGGTTCTGCTCAATGTCATCGATAGTCTTTGAAAGTTCTTCGAGAAATCCGTCCGGATACGATTTTACCGCATCATTTACCGGCTCCTTTTCCACCCGTTCGTATAGATCAAGCAGTACATAAAAAATCTTCATCAGATCATGTTCCGGCGTATGTGCATCATCTTCCATCAGCTTCATCAGAAATGCACGTAAGTTCACAAGTGGAGCAAGTTCCCGGTAGGCAGATGCGTCCATTTCCCCGGAAAAAGAAATATGATCTCTTTTCCATAACAGATCAACGACCGCCGGACAGGACGGCATCAGGGAATATTCCGTAACATCTTCATTAAATGTATGAAGCTCCCTTGGAAAAATCTGACAAGTCTGTGAAAGTATCTCATCCCCATAGGCAAGGACTAATCTGCACAATTTTTTTTCATTTAAAAACGGACAGTTTTTCTCTTCATTTAACCCTATAACTCTGCTTCCATCCTTTTTTATCACATACTCACTCAGTTGCAGCTTTTTTTCCTTTGTGTTCAGATCCTGTCTTTTCTGCACGCAGCTTTCTCTGTTTCCGCCATTGCTGCAATCAGCCACATTCTGCCTGATCAGGCTTTCCTCATACATCCCGTCCGGTATACATGTATGTTTCCACTTTTTAAAAGTGACATCATCCACCCCGATCTTCCACTCCCTGCAGCATGTAAAGCTGCACTGATCTGCAATACAGGTAAACTCCTTATAATAATCTGGCTGCATTTTCCACATCTCCCTTCTTAAAATATAAAATGCCATTTCCAGAAAGTGTTTTATTGTTATGAATCACCTTCTGAAAACGGCATCTGAATTATTATAAAATCTTTGTCGTCCACTTCGAGCAGTCCCACACTGCATTTACCACATCCTGATAGAAATCAGGTTCATGACAAATCAAAAGTACTGCCCCGCGGTATTCGTTTAAAGCACGTTTTAATTCATCTTTTGCATCCACATCCAGATGGTTTGTCGGCTCGTCTAAAAGCAGGATATTAGTCGTGCGGTTCATCAGTTTGCACAAACGTACCTTTGCCTGCTCACCACCGCTTAGCACACGCACCTGACTTTCGATATGCTTTGTCGTCAGTCCGCATTTTGCCAGTGCTGCACGCACTTCATACTGTGAAAATGCCGGAAATTCCTCCCAGATCTCTTCGATACAGGTATTTTTATTTTCACCCTTGATCTCCTGCTCAAAATAGCCGATCTCTAAATTTTCACCCAGTGTAACTTCCCCGGAAAGTGCCGGAACAAGTCCTAAAATACTGCGCAGCAACGTAGTCTTTCCGATACCGTTTGCACCGACCAATGCGATTTTCTGACCACGTTCCATAGAGATATTAAGCGGCTTTGATAACGGCTCATCGTAACCGATAACAAGATCTTTTGTCTCAAAAATATATTTTCCCGGTGTCCGTCCGAGTTTAAAATCAAACTCAGGCTTCGGACGCTCTGCGGCAAGCTCAATCACGTCCATCTTATCCAGTTTTTTCTGGCGTGACATTGCCATATTTCTCGTAGCCACACGTGCTTTGTTGCGCGCCACAAAATCTTTTAATTCACTGATCTCCTGCTGCTGTTTGCGGTATGCAGCCTCAAGCTGTGATTTTTTAACTGCATAGACTTCCTGAAATTTATCGTAGTTTCCTACATAACGGTCAAGTCTCTGATTTTCCATATGATAAATAATATTTACTACATCATTCAAAAACGGAATATCATGTGAGATCAGGATAAATGCGTTTTCATATTCCTGCAGATAGCGCGTCAGCCACGCAATATGCTCTGCATCCAAATAGTTTGTCGGCTCATCTAAAAGAAGGATATCCGGTTTCTCTAAAAGCAGTTTCGCAAGCAGGACTTTCATACGCTGTCCACCACTTAAATCCGAGACATCATGGTCAAGACCTAATTCCAATAATCCAAGTGCCCTCGCAACTTCTTCCACTTTGCTGTCAATGACATAAAAATCATGCATCGTCAGCATATCCTGGATCACACCAAGTTCCTCCATCATCGCATCCATCTGATCCTGATTGGCACTGCCTAACTGATCGCAGATCTCATTCATACGTTCTTCCTGTTCGAACAGCCATGCAAATGCTGACTTTAAAACACTCTCGATCGTCATTCCCTTCTGCAGCGTGGAATTCTGATCCAGATAACCGGTGCGCACATTTTTTGCCCACTCAACCTTTCCCTCATCCGGCATCAGCTTTCCGGTAACAATATTCATAAATGTGGACTTTCCCTCGCCATTGGCTCCGACCAATCCGATATGTTCCCCCGCAAGCAGACGGAACGAAACATCCTCAAAAATGGCACGGTCTCCAAAGCCATGGGTCAGATGTTCAACATTTAATATACTCATATTTTTCTCCATTTCTATTGTTATAATAATGATGTCAAGGTTCAGAAAACGTCTTTACCACTTACTGTATGTTTACATTCAGCATCTCTTCTGTCTTATGGTATACATGACGGTATGCCGGGAACAAAAATGCATCTGCAAAAATCCATGCGACAGGGCTTGCAAAACATGCTGCCGGGAATCCGAACATCGGCACTAATGCAAATCCGACAAGTGTTCTTGCCACCATCTCGCATACACCTGCAAGGATCGCAAATTTACTGTATCCCATTCCCTGTATCAGGAAACGGACGATATTAACAAATGCGAGTGGAATATAAAATGCGCTGTTGATAAATAAAAACAGGTATACATTCTCAATGACTTCCACCTCAGCACGTTCCACGAAGAACAGCGCAAGATTCCTTCCGGTCAGTGCGAGCACGCCAAATGCAATGACCGCATACCCGATTCCAAGCATGGAACACGCCTTTAATCCCTTTGAGATACGATCCATTTTCTTTGCACCGACATTCTGTCCGCCATAAGTCGCCATCGTTGATCCCATTGCATCAAACGGACAGCAGAAAAACATACCGATCTTGCTTCCTGCAGTCATGGATGCAACCGCATTAGATCCGAGGGTATTTACCGCACTCTGTAAAATAACACTTCCGATTGCCGTAATCGAATACTGCAGTCCCATCGGCACGCCCATACCACAGAGTGTTTTCATATAAGAACTGTTCCATCTGCGTTCATCCGCATCCGGATGCAGTATCTCAAACTTCTTCCAGCTATAGATCATGCATCCGATTCCTGATACTGCCTGTGAGATCACTGTTGCAAGCGATGCACCTGCCACACCCAGATGAAGATTTATGATAAAAACAAGGTCCAGTACAATATTCATCACAGATGAGATCACCAAAAACACAACCGGCGTCTTACTGTCTCCCATGGAACGGATGATCGCTGAAATAAGGTTGTACAGATACGTTGCCGGTATTCCCGCAAAAATGATCACAATGTACAGGTATGCCCCATCGATAATGTTGTCCGGTGTACGCATCAACTCTAAGATAGGACGGCAGAATACTACCGTAACTATCGTCATAACAACTGCAAAAACTGCAGATAAATAAACAGCATTGACCATAAATGCACGTAATCCTTTGTAATCACCGGCACCAAATTTATGTGCCAGGGGAATCGCAAAACCATTGCAGACACCCATGCAGAATCCGATAATCAAAAAGTTTAATGATCCGGTAGAACCTACTGCTGCAAGCGCATCCACACCAAGAAATCTTCCGACGATCAGTGTATCTACCAGATTATAAAACTGCTGAAACAGATATCCAAACAAAAGTGGAATGGAGAAACCTAAAATCAGCTTCATCGGAGAACCATTCGTCATATCTTTTGTCATATTTCATCCTCTTTTCCCTTATATTTCCCCACAATGTTTTTCAAAAATCTCAAAGAAACTGTCTGTCTGTATACCATCTGTGGTATCTAATGTGAGCGCATCCCACATATCTTTATTGATACTGGAATCTAAACCTGCCACAAACTGGTTATAAACATCATCAAATGCCTCTTTTTCTCTTTTTTCCACGATATTCGACTTGTTTGCTTCTGTCAGTTCTTCGTTGTATTTATTCAGACATTTGATAAAGTAAAAACCTTTGTCTGTTGCAATCTTAGACGAAGTCTGACCGTTATCGAGATTAAATGCAACCTCTTCCACCTCTTTTGGAAGCTCATCCCGCGCAACCGTGGTCTGTATGGAAGACAGTTCATTATAATTATTTGCCACAGATGCAAAATCATCCCCACGCTCTAACTTTGCAGCTACATCATTTGCCTTTGTACTGTCCGCAACAAAGATCTGCATGATCTCGATCACACGCGCCTCGTCATCACTTACTTCCTCATTCACACTATTCGTCAGTGAATTGTAGAGTTTTTGGGCTAATGCGTAATGCTGGTAATATTCGCTGATATCACTCTCTGTCACATCAAGGTAAGTGCCTTCCTCCTGGGATAATGATGCATAATACTCTGCTGCAGCCTCTGATATTGCTGAAAGCTCATCCTCCGAAAGTGCAACTTCCCTTGACTGTGCAAGCAGATCCATACTGACCACCTGCGTAAGTTCTTCCATTGTAATCGCTTTTATATACTTTACGAGGGAATCATCCCCAAAATCATGTTTCCAGAGATCCACCCCATACGCTGTTCCGTAGATATTCTGGTAATTGGTCATATACACCCTTGCCTCTTTTAAACTGCAGACAGTTCCTTCGATCCTGAATACCTGACGGTCATTTAATATATTTGAAACCACAATATTTTTATTGCCAATGCGGCATCCGCTCAATAACAGTGACACACCGCACAGTACAGCCGCAACCCTTGTAAATTTTCTCTTCATCCTGTTTACCCGATTTTATGAAATTCTTACTGTTCCATTAATTTTAAGATACTTCTTGCAACGGAAATTCCGTTTGCGGATGCCTGCTGCAATCCTCTTGTCACAGATGCACCGTCGCCGATCGCACGCAGTCCTTTCACGCTTGTCTCAAAATCAGAGTTGACCACTACCTTATTGGAATAAAATTTCACTTCCACACCGTAAAGCAGTGTCTCATCACTTGCAATACCCGGGGTTACCTTATCAAGAGCCATTAACATTTCCTCAATATCGACCATGATACGATGTGGGAATACTAAAGAAAGATCGCCCGGTACCGCATCTTTTAAAGTTGGGATCAGGTTATTCCTGCAGAGACGTTCCTCTGTTGTTCTTCTTCCTCTCTTGAAATCGCCAAACGTCTGCACTAAGATTTTTCCATCACAGAGCATATTAGAAAGCTGTGCGATCTGTTTTCCATATTCAATCGGTGTCTTAAACGGTTTGGTAAAGTTTTTGGAAACGAGAATCGCAAAGTTGGTATTGTTTGTCTTTAAATCCTTGGACTTATATGCATGACCATTTACCACAGCAAGCCCGTTATCGTAATACTCTGTTGCAACCTCGCCGGATGGATTGGTACAGAATGTACGTACTTTATCATCAAATGTCGGGGTATGGTAAACCAGTTTTGCCTCATAGAGGTTCTGGTTTAAAAACTCCATGACCTCATCACGAACCTCAACACGCACACCAATATCTACCGTACCTACCTTTGTTTCAATACCATGCTGTTCGCAGATATGTGAAAACCAGTCTGCTCCTTCACGTCCAACCGCGGAAATAACCTCTGAAGCTGCATATTCTTCATCTTTTTCAGTAATGATTCCTTTGACCTTATTATCCTCAATGATAATATCCTTGACCATGGTATTAAATTCCATCTCAACACCCTGCTCTAACAGATGCTCCTGCAGTCTGGAATAAATCTTGTATCCCTCTTCTGTTCCAAGATGGCGGATCGGACATTCGATGAGTTTTAAGTTTGCGTTGATCGCTTTTCTGCGGATCTCACGGATCTCTTTTTCTTTGTCCACGCCGTAAACTTTTGTATCTGCACCGAATTTTAAATAAATATCATCGGATTCTTTTAATAATTCTACCGTTTTATCATAACCTAAAATTTCCGGCAGATTTCCGCCTACATCCGGAGAAAGTGACAGTTTACCGTCAGAAAATGCACCGGCACCGGCAAATCCGGTCGTTATGGAACAAGGCTTACAGCCAACGCAGACTTTCGTCTTACGCTTCGGACATTCTCTTCTTTCGATCGGTCTGCCTTTCTCGATCATTAAAATTTTAAGATCCTTTTCTGCATGGATCAGTTCATATGCGCAAAAGATACCGGATGGTCCGGCTCCTATGATAATTACATCGTATTGTTTCATTATTTTTCCTCTCTTACTTTCTTTCCGTTGTTGGTCTTCTGTACTCTTGCATTTAACACCACTGTTCACGTATACTGCGTGGTCAACAGTGATTTTTCCCTTACGCTTCCACGATCAGGTATCTGCCATCCGGAATTGAAAACACTTCCTCAGCCTCTGCTAAATCTTCATTGCTCATTCCTGCAATGTCAGCGCCCTCATCTTCAAAATAAGCACGGACTTCTTTGATATTTTTACAGACAACTGCCATGCAGTCCTCTAAAAACTCTTCTGCTTCTTCCGGCGTTTCTGCAACTTTTTCTTTCAAAAGCTGTAACTGATTTTCCAAAAAATACTGTACTACCACTTCATCGTACATAATGATCCTCCATTTTCATGTGTAAAATTTTTCACTGCCGGCTTACCATGTATATGGGTCAATTCCAAGCCGGTCAAGTTCTCTGTAGATTGCTGCGACCGGAAGTCCTACCACATTATTATAGTCGCCGTCGATTTTGTCAATATAAATTGCAAATTTTCCCTGGATTCCGTATGCTCCAGCCTTATCCGACGGCTCTCCTGTCGCAATATAACGCAAAATTTCACTTTTCTTTAACTCTCTGACAAAAACGTCAGTCTTTTCGTAAAAAATATGTTCCCCTGCCCTGCCTGACTGATCAATAAATACAAAAGCAACGCCGGTATATACCGAATGACTCTTTCCTGACAATAAAGAAAGCATGCGGTATGCATCTTCGTCATCTTTTGGTTTTCCTAAAATTTCACTGCCCGCGGCAACAATGGTATCTGCACCGATGACTAAAGTATCCTGCGGCGTCATTAAATTCTGGTGCTCATTACCATACGTTTTCAACATGGATGCAACTTCTCTTGCCTTTCCGGCTGCAAGTTCCATGACAACATCTTTCGGTTCTTTCTTTGTAATGATCTCTTCTCCCTTTGCCGGACAGATCTCGAAGTTAAGGCCGATCTGTTCTAAAAGTTCACGGCGTCTCGGTGACGCGGACGCTAAAATGATCTGTGACACGTTTTTTCTTCCTCGTCTTTCTATAAGTATCTTTTCTGCTTCCCTGACTTTATGCAGAATTTAATTTTCACACCGGGATCACTTTCCCAAGCCGGAAAGAATACAAAAGTCTTTCCTTTACTTTAAGTGGATTCCCCTGATCATCCGTTTCATTTTCATACACGCGGTTTAATGCTTCTCCATACAGTTTTAGCTGTGCCGCATAGCGTTCTGACAGTTCTTTTTCTGTATCTACACGGTCTGTTTTATAATCCAATAGGACAATACCATCTTTTTCGATCCAGAATACATCAATGATTCCCTGGATCAATGTCAGTTCTTCTGATACTTTTTCCAGAACTGTTGTATGTTCTGCAAAACCAAAAGCCTCTAACTGATCATCTGAAAATCCCATGACAAATGGTTTCTCACGATACAGTTTTCCACTTTTTTCCGCTTCACCCATCCGCTTTCCAACACCTGAATTTACAAAGTATTCCACCTGTGGAATACGGATAAGTCCTTTCATTTCCGGTGTGATCTGCTCATTCTCCAACATACCTGCAACCTGTTCTTTCGCAGACATGCCGGAAGAAAACTGATAACACTCCATAATGCGGTGCATTGCTGTACCGCGCAGTGCTCCAAGATTGACCTCCTCGCTTTCCTGCTCTATTTTTCTTGCAAATGCAGGCACATATGGCACAACCTCTTCTGATTTAAAAACAGGGACGGACTCTTCTTCTTTTTCAAATGCCTCCCGCATGGCGCGGTGCTTTAACTCTGACACGGAATATTTATTTTTCCTGAGTACATCATTTTCATATGCATAATGTCTGTGAAAGCGCTCCGAAAACTGCTGCACCTTTTTTTCATCAGCCTGCGCAGCCTTTTCCATACAGGCAGACCGGTTCCATTCATCTTTGATCTGCATTTCCAATTCTTCCTGCACCAGTTCTGCCGCCGCGATCAGGCGTATCTGATATTTATCCTTATAAGATGCAACTGCAGGTAAGATCCAGTCTAAATAACCTGCCGCACTCTCACGCCCCAGATAGGATAAAAGTTCCTCCGGAAACGCTTTTGCATAAGCGATTGTCTCTTCTGCTTTTTTGAGGCTTCCGGTTATGATCAGTTTTTCTTTCGCCCTTGTAAGTGCCACATAAAGAACACGCAGTTCCTCACCTAAGTTTTCCATATCAATCTGCTTTGCGATCGCACGCTTTGCGATCGTCACGGATTTTACACGTTTTTTTCCATCCATATAGTCTAAACCGATACCAAGTTCCGGGTGTAAGACCAGACGGCTTCTCGTATCCTGCCGGTTAAAATTTTTCCCCATTCCGGCAACAAATACGACCGGAAATTCGAGTCCTTTGCTTTTATGGATACTCATAATGCGCACCACGTTTTCATTTTCTCCGATCAGATCCGCCTCACCGAAATCCACATCATATTTCTGCAGTTCATCAATATAGCGCACAAAATGAAACAGCCCCTTGTAACTGGTATTTTCATAAGCGATCGCCTTTTCCACAAGCATCAGAAGATTGGCACGGCGCCTGTCTCCGGCAGGCATGGCAGTGGCATAATCCCCATACCCTGTCTCTTTTAGCAGCAATTCAATTAATTCATGAATCGGTGTATCCGGCACAAGCCGGCGCAGTTTTTCGTAAGTAGTATAAAACCGGTACAGCTTTTCCTCCGAAGCATCCCGGTTCTGCCCCGGCTGCTCCTCTTCTTCCTGTTTTAAACGCTCACATTCTTCCAAAACACATTCATAAAACCGTACTTCATTGTCTTTCAAACGCAGTTTTGCAAGTTCTTCATCCGAAAGTCCCCCGATCGGTGAACGAAGCACTGCCGTAAGTGGAATATCCTGTCTCGGATTATCTAAAATACGCAGCATGGAAAGTACTGTCTGCACCTCCACAGTGCTGAAATATCCTGTTGAGGAAACCGTATGCGCCGGAATACCCGCATCATTTAACACAGCCGCAAAACGGTCTGCATACCCGCTTAAGCTGCGCAGCAGAATGACCATATCCGAATACTGCACCGGGCGCAGTTCTCCGGTCGCTTTATCGGTCACAAGCTGCGTTTCCATAAGCTCTTTGATCCGCTTTGCGATCATCCTTGCTTCTAACAGCTTCTTATCATCTGCTGCCGAATCCTCTAACAGTTCATCATCCCCGTCTGCCAGTAAGATCTCTGGCGTAAACATATCCGGTTCTTCTTTATAAGAAGCTCCCGGATAAAGAGCTGCATCCGCATCATATTCCACATTTCCAAGATCACGCTTCATGATACGGTAAAAAATATCATTGGAAAATTCAAGTACCTCGTTTCTGCTCCGGAAATTTTTATGCAGGTCAATGCGCTGCATCTTTGCATCCGAAAGACTGTAAGTATCATATTTTCCCATAAAAAGTTCCGGTCTTGCCAGACGGAAACGATAGATACTCTGCTTGACATCCCCGACCATAAAAAGGTTGTACTCGCCACGTTCTTCCCTAGAAATTGCCCGCAGGATCGTCTCCTGCACCTCATTGCTGTCCTGATACTCGTCGATCATGATCTCTTTGAAATTATCCCGGAACTCCTCCGCGGTCTTTTTGACCTTTCCGGTCTCTTCATCCACAAATATGTTTAGCGCAAAATGCTCTAAATCATGGAAATCCACCAGATTTTTACGTCGTTTTTCCGCTGTAAATGCCTCATCAAATTGCAATGTCAGACGGACTAATTCAGCCGCCATCGGTGCTGTTTTTTTCATCTGCTCCGCCATGATCTCCGGTGATGTAAAGAAATACTGGCGGTTTATTTTTTTGACCGCATCTTTTCCCATATCACGAAGTTTTTTGACAAGTTCTAATTTTTCTTCATTCCCTTCAAATCCACGGGAAGATGCTAACCTGTCATAAGATAAATTGCGGTAGTTCTGATAAAATGCTGCAAAACTCTCACTCTCTGCAATCTCCTGATATTTTTTCAGGTCACTCTCTAATGCTTTCGCATACATATCAGGTCCGTCATCATCCTGTGTCAGTTCATAACCACGCTTTGCAAGTGCGACAAGATCATTTGTTACCAGTTTTAAATTCTGAAGAAAAGACTGCATAAAGGATGCACTTTCCAAAGATGCCGCATCCTCTGTATCATACCCTTCTGCCGCCGCAAGGAGCCATTTTTTCGGCCACGGATAGCTTCTCGAAAACTCATAAAGCTGTAAGATCATGCCGGAGAGTGCCGCATCATTTCTGCCGGACGCATATCCATCCACAAATGCTAAAAATTCCGGTGTGCTCACCTCATAATTTTTCAACAGAACCTTTGCGAGTACATCCTCTTTTAACAGCTTTAACTCACCTTCATCCCCGATCCTGAAATTCGGTTCAAGATCGATCTCATGAAAATGATTGCGGATCACATACAGACAAAAGCTGTCAATCGTGGTGATCTGGGCATTGTGCAAAAGAGAAAGCTGACGCTGCAGATGCTCATCATCCGGCTGATCTTTTAAGGCATTTTCCAGTGCATTTCCGATTCGCTCACGCATCTCCGCAGCTGCCGCATTGGTAAATGTCACGATCAAAAGGCGGTCAATATCTACCGGACGCTCTTTGTCTGTAATGATCTTTATGATCCTTTCCACAAGCACTGCTGTCTTGCCTGAGCCTGCTGCCGCGGAAACTAATATATTTCTGTCTCTCAGTTCAATGACCTTTTTCTGGTCATCCGTCCATGTCATTCCCATGTTAATCTTCTACCTCTTCCCGGATATGTGCAAGGATCTCCTCACTGCTGTCAAACTTTTCAAACTGCTGATAGGAAAATCCCGGCATCCGCACATCAAATCCACAAATCGTGTGGTATGGACAATAATCACATCCGCTTCTGTCACCTAACAGATATGGCTTTACTGACACATTTCCTGCAAAGATTTCTTTTCCTACATGCTCGATCTTCTTGCGCACATAATCAGACATCAGTCCAAATTCATAGGCGCTCGCCGTCTTAGAAGCTGCCTTTAAGGAACCATCTGCCTTTAATGCCACCGGGATCACTGACGATGTGCCTGTAAAATCCGTATCCATCGCGCCGTAAATTTCCGGGTCTTCATTGACCAGACCGCCTACTTTCAACTGTTCTAAGATACTCCGCCTGATCTCCTCTTCAGACTCCCCTCCATCTGAATCCACCATTGGATCTGTAATGTGATAGTAAAAAATTCCAGCCGGTTCTGTGTCTTTCCCCTTATATATTTTCTTAGTGAGCTCTAATGCCACGTTCATATAGACGACGAGCTGTAGCTGCAGTCCATAATAAAAATTCAACAGTGAAAAACTTGTATTGCCGGATTTATAATCAATGATCTTTACATAAACTTTGTCATCCGTCTCATAAGTATCAATACGGTCGATCCTGCCGCGCAGACGCATTTTCTCATCCTCACCTAATTGAAACTGCACCGCATCTAACCGTTCGGCGCGTGAAAATGATACTTCAAACCCGCTCGGCACAAATTTCCCTTTCCGTACCTGTAACATCAATGCCCATATCGTCCGTTTTGCCGTCGTCTCCATCCGTTTTAACAGATAGCTGTTTCTTGCATCCTCAAACACATCCCCGATCCCGCTTCCTGCGATCGCATCTTCCATACTCTGGGAAAGCAGGGCATCCTGTGCTTCTTGTGGAATATCAAACCACGTATATTCGGACATCTCGATCCCTTTTGCAAAACGCTCTAACACATCATGATAAATATTTCCCATGTCCACGCTTGCAAACTGCTGCAGTTCACGTTCTCTTAATCTAAGACCATAGCTTAGATAATGTGCAAATGCACAGGCTGCAAACTGCTCAAGTCTTGTCACGCTGTTATCTAACGTATTTCCATACAGAGCCTTCGTGACAGCCTTGCTGATCGCATCATCCTGATGCACACCAAACGCTGCATCAAAAAGCTGCAATGCCTTCTCCCTGTCTCCCTCATCCGATAAATACCATGCCAGAAGTGCCGTCCATGCTTCTTCATCTTCCACCGGCTTGTTTAATCCTTCCATCAGAAACGGCAGGGCACTCTCTGCAGTCAGAACGCCCTCTAACGTCTCCTCCTCGGATGGTTCTTCCACCACAAGCTGAGGAAATAATTTTAAGAGTGTTCCGATCAGATAAGAACGGCGCAGTGCTTTTCCATCCGAATTTACACGGCAGAATGTCACATAAAGCCGTTCGGACGGTTTTGTCATGTTTAAGTACAGGTAAAACTTCTGGATAAATACTTTTTCCCTTGCCCCCGGTGCCAGTTCCAGATGATATTCTGCCATCTTCTCACGCTCAAACTGTGAGATAATACCACCCTGATTTCCTGCTTTCGGAACAACTCCGTCATTGACACCGACAAAAAATAAAATCTTTATATGATTTAATCTTGTCCGCTCAATGTCTCCGACCGTTACAGTATCATTTCCCGGCGGGATAATACCAACCTTTGCCGCCTCAAATCCGGCATCTAAAATATCACTGTATTCCCGGATCGTCATCGTCTCATCGCCCAGCAGGGATGTCACTTTATCAAGCAGATCCATCACGATCTTATAGATCTGGTCGTATTCTTTTGCCCTCGCCTGATTCCCATTTTTCTCAAAAAACTCTCCGCGTTCTTTTAGAAGCTGCTCCATGTCAAGATGCCGGATCAGGCTGTATAATGCAAATGTCTGTGTACTGACGGTGTTTTCCTTTCCCCGAAAAGCCATAAGAAGCGGTTTAAAGTTCTCATAAACCGCCTCGCGGATCTCATTTAACCGCTCCATATCTTCTAATGTTCCATCCGGCATCACAAATGTCCATGGCTTGCTCCAGCGGGATGCCCCACGGATTCCGCGCGCAAGCACATAGTTTTCCAGACGGTCGATCTCCTGTTCCGTAAGTCTGTGAATTGTCTGCTCTTTACATTGTGCAGACTTTTCACCGGTTTCTCCATCCAATTCCAGTTCCATGGTTGACAGTTTCCCCTGTGGTATTATTTTTTCAGCAAGACCGCATCTTAAAAACCGGAAAACGCTTTCATACGAAAAATCATATTCGATCATCTCTAAAATTGCACGGATGCACTCAATAAACGGATGAAACAGGATATTTTTCGTCTGATCGATAAAGTATGGAATATGGTACTGTTCAAAGATTTCCGGCACATAATTGCCATATTGCTGCACATCTCCTGTGACCACCGCAATATCACGGTAACGGTACCCCTGCTCCCTTGTCAGGCGCACGATCTCGCAGGCGGCAAATTTTAATTCTTCCCTTGGATTCTTCAGGGATGTGATACGGATATCCGGTGTCTCTTCCAACTGGCTGTCTGTTAATTTTTCATGGTTTTTATTGCTTTTCATTGCTTTTTCCGACACTTTATATCTGTAACTTCCTGCTCCCGGACGGAATAGATTCTGCTCCATGAAATAAAGATCCGGTGCACCGGCATAACGTCTCTTTTCTCCAGTTGGAAGCACGATCGGCTCCTCGACCGGAACTTTACATAATTCTGCCACTTTAAGCAGGGATGCCACCGTTTTTTTACTCATGGCAAAAAGTTCATGCACACCTCTGCACTGATAAAAATCTTCCCTGACATCCATTGTGACAGAGACACTGACCTTCTTTGCCAGTACGAGCAGTTTTTCCATCAGACGGTTCTGGATCGGCGTAAAACCCGTAAACTCGTCTAATACGATCACACTGCCGCAAAGCAGCTTAGACTCTTCTGCCACATCATAGAGAAGCTCTAACACTTCCTCTGCTGTGATATATCTGCCTTTCAAATACTCCGTAAATCCCTGATACATGGTAAGGACATCCTGCATTTTTAAGCGCAGTCCCTCTCCAAGCGGCTCTTTTTCCAGAAATTCTGCTAACGCATCCGGGCGTATATTATACTGCATCAGTTCTGAGATCAGGGATTTTACCTCACCGACATATCCCATCTTATTCATATTTGCACCAAGCACGTTAAGTTCTGCTTTTTTCTGTTCTGCTACCTTGCGCAGGACGAGATTTTTGCCAGTCTCTTCCAGCACGACCACATTTTGTTTTCCAAGGTCGTCAAATACGCGGTATGCCAGTCTCGCAAAGCTGAGCACATCCACGTTCATGATCGCGTGCTGTTTTTGTCTTTCAACCAGTTCCCGCTGTGTCTGCATTGTAAACTGCTCCGGCACTATGATCAAAAACTGCTGCTCTTTATTCTCTTTTGCCTGTTTCAGCACGGAATCATACAGAAAATCTGACTTTCCGCTGCCAGAATTGCCAAATATAAATTGTAGGGACATACATTTTACTCCTGAAAATTCATTCTGTAAAATATTGTATCATACATTAATTCTTTTGAAAAATGTTATCTTTCACCAGCAGATCATGGCTCATGCATCATTGCCTTTCATCATAAACTCTGCCAACGTATTAAATTGCGTATCATCCATGACTTTATCTGCTTCAATGATCTCTTTTAACAGATCCGATGTGGAAATATACTGATTCAGGTATGCTTCCATACGGTGTACCGTAATCTCCGCTGTATATAAATATATTTTCTTTTTTGTTGTCTGTTTAATACTTTTTCTCTTTTGCGATTTCATATATTTCTCAACATTCCCAGTTTTTAAGTTATGTTTATTGTACCATATCGTCAAAACAGTGAAAAGATTCTTATTAAAAATACAAAAATGGTGTCACATTTCGGGAGTTTGACAGTTGAATATTAGAAAATATACTCGCAGGTCGCATAAAACCTGCTTTTTTTGCGTCAATTTTCTTGTTTTACTATATTGCATTTTATTGTAATGTGTTGTATAATAAGCTATGGGAGGATTTTTATATGCGAGTTACGACATCTAAATCAAAAAATTCAGAATCATTTTATATTTCGAAA
>ERZ791621.556-NODE-556-length-19216-cov-2.57126_pt1 | contig 19216 bp, 15 predicted proteins | sample MGYA00510270_ERZ791621 | MGnify/ENA primary metagenome ERZ791621 (study PRJEB30046, sample SAMN00715189) | human gut metagenome | study: EMG produced TPA metagenomics assembly of the A metagenome-wide association study of gut microbiota in type 2...
GTTGCCGCCTTCCATCTCCCATAAGCCTCGCACGACTCCACAGTATTCCCCGTTCTTCGAGATTGCCTCGTAAGAGGGGGTAAAACGCTTTTCGGTCGTCATATAAGAACCGGGAAACGCCCCCTGTATATGTTCTCCCAAAACGGAATCGCGCATGGCGACCAGATAATCCAACGTAAACGTGCGTCCGCTGACATAAGGAAAACTATACACGACCATATCGATCCGTCCTCTCGTGCCATGATCAGTCACCCAAAAGAAATCTGCCGTATCTTTGTAAGAACACATCTCTTCCGGAGCATACAGCTGCGCATTGAAACGTGCCCTCACTTTGTCATTCACCCAGACGCTATGCGAACTTTCCAGATAATCGGCCTGCCGTTCCCGTTCTTTCTCTCCCAACCAAGCAACCAATGATGTGCCTTGTTTTTCCAAGTATTCAGCCAAAATCCGGGAAGAAGGAGCGTTGAGCGTAACCACTTCCTGCCCCGTAGCCCACCGGTCTTTTTCCTTATGTACAGACACTTTTGTATAAAGGGATTCATCGATTCGGACATGGATAATGTTGCGGACATAATGCAGCAGACCGTTAAACTGGAAAGGCTCGGCATACGTCACCCGCATGGCCGGCTCATTCTGCGGCAGTCCCGGAATAGGAGCAGTCAGTTGGTCGTACAGTAACCGACCCGCTTCCCCTTTCCACGCATCTTTGTCCATTACCACCAATACTTCATAAGCAAAACCAGTTGCCCTCTTCATAAAGATAGACTGTTTAGCCGGTTTGGATGACCGATTACAAGCGGTCCCCCCTATCAGGGCGATCAGAATCAAAGTTAATAGAAATCGCGTTCTCATATCATTCCTCCATTAGATTATCTTAAAAAATTAAATTTACACGAAACAAAGATAGAGAGGAAGAAAAAGAAAGAAAAGAGACGATGCCGGACAAGTGAGACACCGGATAACAAACTAATATACAACCATATAAACCAATCAAAAAGTAACAAATATCCAATTTGGCGGACAATCCGTCTCTTTCCGGTCCTTAATAAAGACGAATAAATTGATCCAAATCGACCTTCTCATCCAGTCGGAGCTTCTTCTTCAACCGGTTTTTCGATTTGGTCAGTGCTTCCGAAGTATTATTGAAAACAGCCAATTGTTCCTTCCGCGAGAAGTTCCATTTGACCAGACAGCAGATTTCCTGTTCATGGCGGGTAATCCCTCGCTTCTCCTTCAAGTCGGACAAGACATGGTGGAAAAGGATATCGGTCAGATGGAACAGCCCATTCCATTCCTCGCGGGTAAGGTTCGTGCGAAGCGGATCCTCTTTCAACTGGACCAGCATCGAAAGGGAATCGGACTGGCATTCGTTTTCAACCGATAAGGAGGAAATTATCCGCTCGCTCTCCCGGAGTTTCTGCTGGTAGAACTCAAGGTCAGACATCCGTTCCTTATAGTATTCGGATTCGGATGCCGAATGCAACAAGTCTTCTTCCAACTGCTTCACCTGCCTGGCATATTCGTAACGTTCCTTTTGCCAACGGCAGATGGCCGCTTTATTCCGTTTCAGCTTCTCCTTCACCAACCGAAAGCGTTCTTGTCTGCCACCCGTACGAAACCCGACCGCAAATCCGAGCAAGGCTCCTGCGATCAGGGCGACAAAACATAAGGTAAATAATACGAATGTCCAGGGAAAAGGAAGATCCATACCGTCTATATTTTGTTTTTCAGATATTCATAAATAGCCAACTGTGCCCGGACTTTCACCGGGTTGTCATCCCGTTTGAAATTGTTATGCAGGTGTTCGTCGATCAGACAGGCTTTCACATTATCTTGCAACTGTATTTTCAGAATATCTATAATGCATTGCTTGATTTCCGCATTCAGAATCGGAAAAGCCGTCTCTATACGGCGATTCAAGTTCCGGCGCATCCAATCGGCGGAAGTCAGGAACAAATCTTCCTCGCCGTCATTATAGAAGTACCAGATGCGGGAATGTTCCAGAAACATGTCCACAATACGGGTCACCCGGATATTCGCACTGAACGGACGGTTCGGAACCAAGCAACAAATTCCCCGGACAATCAGATCGATTTCCACCCCGTTCTCGCTTGCGTTATACAATTCATTGATCATATTCTGGTCATGCAGTCCGTTCATCTTCAACACGATGCGTCCTTTACGTCCGGCCTTCACGTGCTCAATCTCCCGATGGATCATGCGAGTCAGTTCCGGCACCATATTGAAGCGGGCGACCAGCAGATGGCGGAATGTCGGTCCGGCCAGCTTCCCTTCCAGCACCGCAAACACTTTGTTTATATCGGTTATCAATTCCGCATTCGAAGTCAGCAATGCCATATCGGAATAGATGCGTGCCGTTTTTTCATTGAAATTGCCGGTACTCAAATAGGCAAAATCCCGCCGCTTGCAGCCGTCTTCCGTATCTTTCCGCAGAATAACCGCCACTTTTGCATGTACTTTCAGACCGGGAATGCTATAGATGATGCGAATACCCGCCTGCTCCATCCGTTCGGCCGTACTCATATTGTTTTCTTCGTCGAAACGGGCTTTCAACTCCACAAAGACCGTCACCTTCTTCCCGTTCTGAGCAGCGCTGATCAACGTGTTGATAACAGCCGAATTCTCCGCCACCCGGTATTGCGTGATTTTGATCTCATCTACTTTCGGATCAAAAGCCGCCTCCATCAGGAAGCGGATCAGGTAGTCGAAAGACTGATAGGGGAAATGCAACAGGATATCCCGTTTTTTCACCGCCCGGAAGACAGAGCCCATCTTGTCCAGAAAAGGCACACGCATGGGAGACGGGACCAGCTGCTCCAGTTCTTTTCCTCTTGGATTCGGCAGTTTGATCAGATCCTGCAAATTGTTATACCGTCCTCCCAATACCAGATCGTCTGTGGTAATACCAAAAGCATTGCATATAAACGCCAAGAAATCATCGGGCATATTGCTGTCATACATAAATCGGCTTAAGGCACCGATCTTGCGCTTTTTCACTTTCTTACGAATGTTTTCCACGATATTCCCGCCTTTCTCGTCATCCAGGTAAATATCGGCATCCCGTGAAATCTTGATGCTATAACAACTCTCCACCACATAACCGGGGAAGATACTGGACAAATTGGCCCGGATAATATCGTCGATAAACATGATATAGTGTTTTCCTTCATGCGTAGGCAATTCGATAAAACGAGGTACTTTCGCATACGGGATTTTCATCAGGGCATAATAATAGTCCGGCACATAATCCGGCTCCGCCATCCGCTTGCTCTTTTTCACCATCCGGATCACCAGATAAAGACGACGGTCGCGTATGAACGTACGGATATCCCCCGCTTGTATCATGACCGGCGAGAGGAAAGGGAACACCTCTTCATTGAAAAAGTTATGCACGAATTCTTCATGAAACGGTTCCGGCCGGCTGTCCTGATACAGGTAGATATCCTGCCGGTTCAATTCCTGCAATACTTTGGAGAATATGCGATAGTATTCGCGCTGCTGTCGGTTCACCTCTTCCGTGATTTCGGCAAGCGTCTCTTCGGCTTCCACCCCGCTTTCTTCGGTGAAGTTCTTTTTCATGATTACTCCCCGGTGCTCGGCAACCCTTATTTCGTAAAACTCTTCGAGATTGGACGAATAGATCGACAGGAACTTGATACGCTCATAGATAGGGAGCGTTTCATCCTCCGCTTCCAGCAAAACGCGATAGTTGAAGGACAACCAGCTAATATCACGTTTAAAGTATTTATGTGAATTCTCCATCGTATTATTATCTTCGGTCGGTAAATATAAATACTTTTGTGGGATAAAAGAAATTGTTATGCTTAAAATAGGACTTCTTTCAGATACCCACGCCTGGTGGGACGACAAGTACATGGAATATTTCTCGGAATGTGACGAGATCTGGCATGCTGGAGATATCGGTTCGGACACACTGGCGGCACACCTGGCTGCCTTGAAACCGCTTCGTGCCGTATATGGCAACATCGACGGGCAATCGCTTCGGCTGCAATATCCGCAGGTCGCTCATTTCAAAGTTGAAGAAGTAAACGTGATGATGACACATATAGGAGGCTATCCCGGACGTTATAACCCGCTTATCCGGAAAGAACTGTACGACACCCGCCCTAATCTTTTCATTGCCGGACATTCGCATATCCTGAAAGTCGCTTTCGACAGAAGTTTGAATTGTTTGTATATAAATCCGGGAGCAGCCGGTAAAAGCGGGTTTCATCAGGTAAGGACTCTGGTACGTTTCGTTATAGACGGGAAACAGATCAAGGATTTGGAAGTTATTGAATTGGGGAACCGATAAGAAGGTGTCAAAACATCTTCATCACGATCTTTCAGTAAACAGTAATTTGTTCTGACATACTTCCTTATCGATTCTAACAACCAGCACAGCAGAAATTTTCTGCCAGCAGGACCGTGTTTTGCAAATAAGCAAACTCCTGTTCAAAATATTCGCTGAAAACACCCGAACCCAGATTTTCTTCAATCTGTTTGGAAGTCCAGAGCTTTCCGTTCGGTTGTTTGATCTGATCCATGACCTTTTCTGAACGCACACACATCACATACAAGTTCACCAGATGTTTCACCTTTTCGTTCTCAAATGTGTACCGAATCAGGAAGCGGGGCATGACATCTTCTTTTTCACCCAAGCCACCCATTGTTTCACGCACCGTACTTTCTATACTATGACGGAACAAAACATAGCTGTAGAACGGATAGTCGATCGTATCAGGAGATACAAAAGACTTCTTCCCTCTGTTTACCAGATAAAGCATTCCCTGATAAATAACAGCCACACGTACGACAGGATGATAATACTTTTTTGGTAACGAACGACTTACGGATCGAGCTATGCAACCTATCACCTTTCCACCGTCGTTCAGAACAGGTAACCACATTTCTTTCCGAAGGCTGCCTTGCATCATCGAAATCCTTATCTGTTCATATAGAATCAAAAATACTCCGATAACGATCCCAAGCTCTCTGTATAAAAAACGCTCCATACGCACGCTCTGCATCGTTTCGGGCAGAATACTGTATACCAAAATAATGAACAGATGCAATGTATAAAGGTTCTGGATGAGCTGGGCGACAAAAAAGAATTCATTTAACGTAGTACGCATCAATGTCCGCTTGTAGGTCGGATGCTGAGAAGTCCGGATCCGCCGCAATATTGTCCGCTTGGCAAACCCCAAAAACGCCAATACCACAACCAACAACACTTCTGTTATCAACGGAGAATAAATAAACAACACCGGTTCAAGCCGAAGGCAAAGAAAAATCGAATAAAGAACTAATGTTGTCGCAGCCGGTAACAACAAAAATTGATAAACCTTATCCTTACTCAGGATCTGAAACAAGAAAATACAAACGAAACAAAAGGTAACGCCGATTATGAAGGATAACAAATATGAAAAATAATTATCCAAAAACATAAACAGCAACAGTGGCACTAAGCCTATAGCCTGATTATCCAGGCTCCTCTTCACTTTGTTCATACCCTTTCCACCTTTTTTCCCTTTATAACATAACAAACTGTACAGAGAAATGTTTTCGCCATCATACGTGTTTTTCAGCGTGATAAGAGGAACGGACCAGTGGAGCGCTTTCCACCTTTTTGAACCCTTTTTGTAAAGCAATTGATTTATAAGACTCAAACTGTTCGGGCGTAACGTATTCTTTTACCGGAATATTTTTCCGGCTTGGCTGCAAGTATTGCCCGATTGTCAAGACGGAGACACCGGCAGCCCGCACGTCATCCATCAATTCGCAAACTTCCTCGACTGTTTCACCTAAGCCTACCATTATACCGGTCTTGGCAACAACGCCTTGTGCAGCTATACGCGCAAGCACGGAAAGGCTCACTTCGTACTTCGCGGCACTACGCACTTCGGGACTGATACGGCGAACGGTTTCCATATTATGGGATATTATTTCGGGAGCGGCTGCCACCACTTTATCCACCAGTTCCAACCGTCCCTGAAAGTCGGGGATTAAGACCTCTACTGTCGTTTCAGGATTAACCGCTTTTATCGTACGGATCGTATCCACCCAATGCTGCGCACCCAAATCAGGCAAATCATCCCGGTCGACAGAAGTAATCACCGCATGTTTCAAATTCATCAGTCGGATGCTTTCCGCCACATTCGCAGGCTCCTTCGGGTCCAACGGGAGCGGCTTGCCAGTCAACGTATTGCAGAAACGGCAAGAACGCGTACAGATATCTCCCGCAATCATAAAGGTAGCCGTCCCTCTGCTCCAGCACTCTCCCATATTCGGACATTTTCCGCTGGTGCAGATCGTATGCAGGCAGTGGGATTCAACGATGCTTTTTGTTCGTGTGAACTGTTCGTTCCCACCCAGCCGGATTTTTAACCAATCCGGCTTTCTCAAATGTTCTGACATTATAAGTTACAAATTATCAAATAAAAAGTTAGACATTCTGGTATACAGATGATAGCGGGTGTTTCCACCGTAAATACTATGATTACGGTCTTTGTAAACCTGCATTTCAAACTGTTTACCGGCTTGTACCAAGCTCTCAGCATAATCCATTGTCTGCTGGAAATGCACATTATCGTCGGCTGTGCCATGAATCAACAACAACTTCCCCTGCAAATCCTTCGCCAGACGGATCGGTGAAGTAGCGGCATACCCTTCAAAATTTTCTTTTGGCGTACGCATGAAACGTTCCGTATAGACAGAATCGTAATATTTCCAATCGGTAGGAGGTGCAACAGCAATACCGGCTTTGAAAGTTCCATTGCCAACACTCATGGCCATCAGCGTATTGTAACCGCCGAAGCTCCATCCCCAGATAGCCATGCGGCTCTTGTCGACAAACGGCAATTTGCCTAAAGCTTGTGCCGCTTCCACCTGGTCCTTGGATTCCAGTTCACCCATCCGCAGATAGGTACATTTACGGAAGGCTTCTCCGCGGGCTCCTGTACCACGTCCGTCCACACAAACCGTAATGATCCCGTTAGCCGCCAGATATTGTTCCCAGTCAAAGCTATATTTATCCAATACCTGCTGGGAGTTCGGGCCACTGTACTGGAACATCAGAACCGGATATTTTTTCGACTCGTCGAAATCGACCGGCTTCACGATCCATGCATTCAGTTCATAATCGGAAGCTGTACGCACTTTGATAAACTCTTTCTCGGCATATGAATAACCAGCCAGCTTATCGACTAAACGGGCATTATCCTGCAGGACACGCAGGACTTTATTCGACTTCGTCTCGTTTACGGTGATTTTAACCGGCGTATTTGCATTTGAATATTGATTTACATAATAAGCGAAGTTATCGCTGAATGTGGCATTATTCGTTCCTTCCTGTGTGGAAAGTTTCGTCTTTACTCCTTTCGCATCGATTTTATATATAGCACGCCGGATCGGACTTTCTTCGGCCGATTCATAATAGACCGTCTTTGTCGCTTCATCATAACCCAGAAACGCAGTCACATCCCAATTGCCCTTCGTCACCTGGCGCTGCATGACACCCGTAGGAGAATACAGATAAATATGCGCATAACCATCCTGTTCGTTTACATATGAGAAACTGTTCGCATAGAAATGGATGGAGTTCAACCATTCCGAATCGACATAAGCCTTATTTTCATCACGCAGGATCAAACGGAAAACACCGCTTTTCGGATTCGCATAATACATATTGAAAACATTCTGATGACGGTTCAAGGTCATCACAGCCAACTGATCGTCATTATTCGTAAAAACAATCCGCGGAATATAGCTGTCCGCTTCTACCGGAACTTTCAATTCTTTTGTATCCTTCGTCGTCACGTCATAAGAATGCAACGTAACTTTCGAATTCTTCTCACCAGCCTTCGGATATTTATAATTATAATAGCCGGGATATAATCCCTCTCCGAACATCTGCATCGAATATTCGGGAACTTCCGATTCGTCAAAACGCACAAAAGCCAGCTGCTCGCTGTTCGGAGACCAAGCCATCAGGTTCGTTACGGCAAACTCTTCTTCATAGACCCAATCGGTAATGCCATTCAGGATTTTATTCATTTCACCGTCTTTCGTCACCTGGACCTCTGTATCATAATCGAATTTACGAATCCATATATTATTGTCACTCACATAAGCGACCATCCTCCCGTCCGGCGAGAATGTCGGAATCATCTGCTTGCCTTTCGAATCTGAAATCGGTTTCACATAATTACGGCGCACATCGTAGTCATACACATTCGCCTTGAATGAACGGCGATAGATCGGTTCCGTATCGCGCCATACAAGAATATGGTGTCCGGTACTGCTAATCGTGTATCCGTCGAACTTGTCAAACGTACACTCACGCGCTTTCTCTGTATTGAATAAAGTATCGACCGGATTTCCAGTACGATAAGAATACTTTATAATCATGTTGCGAGCATCATTCATAGCCGTATAATGCTCGCCATCAGGCATAGAACGCATTTCTCCAATATTAGTAACCTGGCGGAACTGACCGTCTGTAATTTCTTTTAAATCGACACGTTTGCTCCCATTCTGGGCTGCCAGGCTCCCAACCAGCAAGAACGAAAGTAAAGCACCAAACCCTAATCGTTTCATGTATGATTCTATTTTTATCTTAATATTTCAGTTAGAACGGATTGCAAAGTTACTACATTCTTGCGGATTTATTATCTTTGCCCCTATGGAAAACAGCAAACCATATCGTGAATTCGGAGATTTCCTGCGGGAAGTATTTCCTTATAAAGTGCAAAAGATATCAATCAATGCCGGCTTTACCTGTCCGAACCGCGACGGGACGAAAGGTTTCGGCGGTTGTACCTACTGCAACAATCAGACGTTCAGCCCGGAATATTGCCATACAGAAAAAAGTGTAACGGAACAACTGGAAGCAGGCGTTCGCTTTTTCTCCCGCAAATATCCGGAGATGAAATATCTGGCCTATTTCCAAGCCTATACAAACACGTATGACGAACTGGATTCGTTGATTTCTAAATATGAAGAAGCACTCGCCTGTCCGGATGTCGTCGGACTGATCGTCGGTACACGCCCGGACTGTATGCCGGACACGCTATTGGATTATTTCTCCGCTTTGCCCCAAAAGAAGTTCGTAATGATCGAATATGGCCTGGAGAGCACGCTGGACCGTACTTTAACCCGTATCAACCGGGGACATACACATGCCGAATCGGAAGAGGCCATCCGCCGCACAGCGGCCCGGAACATATACACGGGAGCCCACTTGATCTTAGGCCTTCCGGGAGAAAGCAGGGAAGATATATTACACCATGCCGACATCCTGTCCGCCCTTCCGCTCACAACACTGAAGCTTCACCAGTTGCAACTTATCCGAGGCACGCGCATGGCTAGGGAACAGGCGGAACACCCCGAACAGTTTCATCTCTATACCGCCGATGAATACATCGACTTGGTCATTGACTTCATAGAACGATTAAACCCCTCTATTGTCGTAGAGAGGTTCGTATCACAATCCCCCAAAGAGTTGCTGATTGCACCAGATTGGGGGCTTAAGAATTTTGAATTTACAGCCAAGGTAAATAAACGTATTTCAGAACGAAATGCGCGGCAGGGGCGTCTGCTCAATCCTCCTTCTTCGGAGCCAGTTCTCCCTGGTATGTGATATTCTGCCTATTAGTCGGCGTTACGCTTATGATCGCGGAACCATTTGAAAATACTTGCACATCGAAACGGAAAGTATCTTCTTTGGTACGGGCTACGAATTTAATTCGAGCGGTTCCCTTCTTATCGAAGGTTGATTGATAATCGGTAATTGATTCTTCAAAACGCATCCCGTCACCTCCACCATACGGTAAAGAATATGCCCTACCGAAATAAGGCAGATAAGAAATCGCCGAATCACCGCGCATTTCAAGAGAATAAGGAGTCGTCAGATGAACCGTACGTCCTCCCATTGGTAACGCCCGATCTACCTCGATCGTAAACCGGCCGTTTTCTATCATTTCCTTTATTTCTTTTGCTTTCTGTTCTTCCCTTTCCTTCTTACTTTGAGAATAAAGGGATTGTCCCCCGAAAAAAAGAACAATCCCTACAAAAAAGAATAACCTAATGTTTCTCATATAACCTTAAATAACTAAACACTATTATTTGCCTATGTATATATAAGACAATTCTAAGCCTTGAAAGGTTTATTCGTTTATCATTAAATTACCTTAAAAACAAAGACTTGATTACGATCTGATTTCAAACATTAACTACTTGCATTTGTATATGTCCCTTAACTTTGCTTTATTTGTCCCTTCAATTTTCTGAAACAGATTAATAATTTTATGGAGAAAAAACATCAGTATCAAGGATTAACCAAACAAGAAGTAGAAGAAAGCAGGCGCCTTCACGGCGAAAATATCCTCACTCCTCCAGAGAAAGCCTCTCTATGGAGCCAATTTCTTGAAAAATTCAATGACCCGATTATCAAGATCCTATTGGTGGCATGGTTCTTATCCATGATTATCGCCGGCGTACATTGTTGGGGACCGGAGGCTAAAGGCTTCACTGCCTTCCTCGAACCGATCGGCATATTCTTTGCAATCATGTTGGCATCTTGTGTCGGCTTCTTTTTCGAAGTCAAAGCAAACAGGGCATTCAATGTTTTAAACACGGTCAATGATGATATTTTCGTGAAGGTGATCCGTGAAGGGAATATCTGCCAAATTCCGCGAAAAGAGGTTGTCGTCGGCGATATAGTCGTACTTGAAACGGGAGAAGAGGTCCCGGCCGACGGACATTTATTGGAAGCGATCTCCCTCCAGATTAACGAATCGACACTGACCGGCGAACCGATCATCAGCAAGACGACAAATGAAGCCGACTTCGACGAAGAAGCGACCTACCCGTCCAATGTTGTCATGCGCGGAACGACCGTCGTTGACGGACACGGTGTAATGGCAGTGGAGAAAGTCGGCGATGAAACCGGATACGGGAAAGTGTATGAAGGCTCGCAGATAGAAAATAATATCGATACACCGTTGCAGATGCAGCTGGCAGGGTTGGCAAAGGTGATCAGTAAAGCCGGCTATGCGATTGCTGCCATCACTTTCATTGCGCTGCTGACAAAAGTCTTGCTGTCCTCATCCGGGATGCCGGTCATGGACTTGATCTCGCACATCCTGAATATCTTTATGGTAGCCGTCACGTTAATCGTCGTTTCCGTACCGGAAGGCTTGCCGATGAGCGTGACACTCAGCCTTGCACTCAGCATGAACCGCATGCTGAAAACAAACAATCTAGTCCGTAAAATGCATGCCTGCGAAACAATGGGGGCTACCACGGTTATCTGTACCGATAAGACCGGGACACTTACGCAAAACCAGATGCAGGTATATCAAACGAACTTTTACAACCTGAAAGACCAGAAATTGGTAAACGATGAACTGAGCGTGCTAATCAAAGAAGGAATATCAGTCAATTCGACTGCCTTCCTCGATTTCTCCGAAGAAAAGATAAAAACATTGGGGAACCCGACGGAAGCAGCCTTGCTGCTATGGTTGAACAGCCAACATCAGAATTATCTGGAAATAAGAGAAAATGATCGGATACTGGACCAACTGACATTCTCCACCGAACGGAAATATATGGCAACAGTCGTACAATCATCCTTATTGGGCAAACGCGTGCTGTATGTCAAAGGTGCCCCGGAAATCGTACTGGCGAACAGCAATCGGGTGGCTATCGACGGAACCTACAAACCGGTAGAAGAATGCAAAGCCGGTATCGAAAAGCAACTGCTGAACTATCAGAACCAAGCTATGCGTACGTTGGGATTCGCCTATCAGATACTGGAAGACGGGCAGGATGCCACATTTTTCGTGAACGGACGACTGCACAAGACGGACCTTACTTATTTAGGTATCGTCGCTATTTCCGACCCTGTCCGTGCTGATGTTCCGGCTGCTGTCCAAAGTTGCCTTGATGCCGGCATCGACATCAAGATCGTGACCGGCGACACTCCGGGAACGGCTAAAGAGATCGGACGGCAGATCGGAACCTGGAAGACCGGAGACACCGAACGCAACATCATCACCGGCCCAGGCTTCGAAGCCTTGACTGACGAAGAAGCGCTGGATCGCGTGCTCGACTTGAAGATCATGTGCCGCGCCCGCCCGACTGACAAACAACGCCTGGTACAATTGTTGCAACAAAAAGGAGCCGTAGTGGCCGTCACAGGCGACGGTACCAACGACGCCCCGGCCCTGAAAGCCGCACAGGTCGGACTATCTATGGGAGACGGAACCTCCGTGGCAAAAGAGGCAAGCGACATCACGATCATAGACAACTCGTTCAGTAGCATTACCCGTGCGGTGATGTGGGGACGTTCCCTGTACCGGAACATCCAGAAATTCCTGTTGTTCCAGTTGACAATCAATGTGGCGGCCTGTCTGATCGTCTTATTGGGCTCCCTGTTAGGAACCGAATCTCCGCTCACGATCACCCAGATGCTTTGGGTAAACCTGATTATGGATACATTTGCCGCCGGTGCACTGGCTTCGCTGCCGCCTAACGAACGGGTGATGAAAGACAAACCCCGCCGAAGCGGTAAGGACGGCGACTTTATCATTACCCGCCCGATGGCTTACAATATTTTCGGTGTCGGTTTCGCATTCGTAATCGTTTTGATGGGATTGTTGCTCCACTTCCATGCACAGGATGGACTGACACCGCACGACCTATCCTGGTTCTTCAGTTTCTTCGTGATGCTTCAATTCTGGAATATGTTCAATGCAAAAGCGTTTATGGAAGACCGCTCGGCATTCGCCAACCTCAAAGAGAGCAAGAGTTTCCTGATGGTGGCCCTGCTTATCATCGCCGGGCAATATCTGATCGTCACGTTCGGCGGCGAGATGTTCAGTGTCGTTCCGTTATCTTGGAAAGACTGGGGAACCATTATCGGCTCGACTTCTCTGGTTCTCTGGATCGGAGAGATAGGCCGGTTAATCGAAAGATGGAGAAAATAAATAAAAAAAGAGGGTTGCGCCAAAAACTGAAGCCAACCCCTTCTCTTACCTTAAAATCATTAACAGAGATTCTTACTTCTTGTAAGTCTTATACCCATAAACAGCCAAGTCACCCAACTCTTCTTCAATACGGAGCAACTGGTTGTATTTCGCCATACGGTCCGAACGGCTCAAAGAACCGGTTTTGATCTGTCCGCTATTGGTAGCAACAGCGATATCGGCGATCGTAGCATCTTCAGTCTCACCCGAACGATGCGAAGTGACGGAAGTATAACCGTTACGGTGTGCCATTTCGATTGCATCCAGTGTTTCGGATAACGTACCGATCTGGTTCACCTTGATCAGAATAGAATTGGCACAGCCTTCCTCAATGCCTTTCTTCAGGAATTCTACGTTTGTCACGAACAGGTCGTCACCGACCAACTGGCATTTGCTTCCCAACGCTTCAGTCAACAGTTTCCAACCGGCCCAGTCGTTTTCGTCCATGCCGTCCTCGATAGAGTCGATCGGGTATTTAGCAACCAATTCGGACAAATAAGCGACCTGCTGCTCGGCAGTACGCTTAGCACCTTTGGCTCCCTCAAATTTCGTATAATCGTATACGCCATCATGATAGAATTCGGAAGAAGTTCAGTCCATAGCGATCGTCACATCCTTACCCGGCTCGTATCCGGCAGCTTTAATAGCGGCCATGATGGAGTTCAAAGCGTCTTCCGTTCCATCCAAAGCAGGAGCGAAACCACCTTCGTCACCGACAGCCGTACTCAGGCCGCGATCGTGCAACACCTTCTTCAAAGCATGGAAGACTTCGGCCCCCATACGCAAACCTTCACGGAAACAGCAAGCTCCAACCGGACGGATCATAAATTCCTGGAAAGCGATCGGGGCATCAGAATGCGAACCGCCATTGATAATATTCATCATCGGGACAGGCAATACATATGCATTCGTCCCGCCGATATAACGGTAAAGAGGCAGGTCCAAATAGTTAGCTGCCGCCTTGGCAACAGCCAGAGAAACGCCTAACATGGCGTTGGCGCCTAAATTAGACTTTGTCTTCGTACCGTCGAGTTCAATCAGTTTATGGTCGACCTCACGCTGGTTCAGGGCGCTCATGCCCAGGATAGCGGGAGCAATTACATTATTTACATTATCGACAGCTTTCAGAACGCCTTTGCCACCATAGCGTTTTTTGTCGCCATCACGAAGCTCGATTGCTTCGTTTTCACCGGTAGAGGCACCAGAGGGAACAGCTGCACGGCCAAAAGCGCCGGAAGCCAAATGTACATCTACTTCAACAGTCGGGTTACCACGTGAATCAAGAACTTCTCGTCCTACTACTTTTACAATTTCCATACTTTTACTATTTGAGTTTTATCTTTCGTATAAATATAACAAAAGAGGACGAGGCTTTGTTGGGGAAAGGGGATCAATATTGTCTATCGCCCCATTTACAACGACATCGACAATTCGATCCGACATCCTAAAGCGTTCATTATGCGATAGAATGTTTATACATAACGAATCCCAAAAGGAAATGCCACCTCCCCTACTTTTTCCGAACAAAACTTTCCGGCTTTCAGATAAACGATTATCTTTGTTACACTATCCGGCATTGGATAGCGACCTAAAACCTGTCAAACTATGAAATCAGACATGTTTATTGATCCGAAATCGGATTACGCGTTTAAAAGGTTTTTCGGCACTGTGTCGAACAAGGAGCTTACAATCGGCTTCCTGAACAGCCTGCTTAACAAGGATATCAAAGATATCATATTCCACAACGTGGAAATGCAAGGCAACAATACTGATAGCAGGAAAGCTGTATTCGATTTGTTTTGTGAAGGATCGGATGGAGAGCTTTTCATTGTCGAAATCCAGAAAAAGAGACAAAAGTACTTCTCCGACCGTGTACTTTACTACGCTTCGTTTGTTATACAAATGCAGGCTGATATAGAAAGCGAGAAGTTCCGGTTGGCAAAGGAGGAGGAGAGAAGACGGTGGAACTATCATATCAACAAAGTGTATGTAGTCTGCTTTTTGGACTTCCGGCTCGATACGCGCTACACAGACAAATATCGTTGGGATGTCGTGCGCATGGACCGTGAACTGAAAATTCCGTTCAGCGAAACACTGAATGAGATCTACTTGGAGCTTCCAAAGTTCAACTTGAACTTTGAGGAATGCGATACGTTTTACAAAAAATTTTTATACACGATGAACAACATAGACATTATGGGACAGTTATCAAAAGAAACAATACAAAACGACAAACTCCTGCGAAAACTCAAAAGCGCTATCGAACTACAACGCATGAGCGCTAAAGAACGCTTAGCATACGAACTAAGCATTGCAGCCGAACGCGACCTGGCTGCCTGCATGGCTACAAGTTTTGAGGAGGGGGAGGAAAAAGGAATAGCTAAAGGCATCACCGAAGGAATGCGCAAAATCATCTTGAACATGAAGCAAGCAGGCATGGATCTTGCCACCATCGCCAAAACTGCGGGACTGCCGGAAAAAGAGGTAGAGGCGCTATTGAAATGAATTACAGCCTTGAAGGATCAAGATGAACTGCAACGTAATAATATAACGAAGCCCTTGCAACCAAACGATTGCAGGGGCTTGTTTTTTGTCTGCCTCCGGTCTTCACAGAGGGAAGGGCAGAAGAACTTTTTATAATTTCATTAACTTTAGTATTAATATTCACCGTTTGTTCCCCCTCGCGGGGTAATTGGACGCTCCCAGGCAATGGCAGCAAGGCCGGCTATCCGGGAAATACCGCACGGTGATATTTAGAATTATTTGATTATAAAATGTCATATGTCTCTGTAGGGGCGGGGTTCTACTCCGCCCTTAAGATAGACAGTATTGTTTTTTAGTATCAACCGTTATTTAACGATAGCCTTTACAGCTTCTTCACCTTCAACAGCTACAACTACGATACCCTGCGGAGCAGCGATTGTAGCGTTGTCAGAAGAAACAACCGTGTTAGCCACTACCTGGCCCAAGATGTTGCTGATGACAACTTTCTTGCCGGCAGCACCGGCAATTGTTACGTTGCCTTCGCCAGCGATAACCTTAATTGCTGCTACTTCCACGTCCTCGTTAGCTGTTGCATCGCCTTTGCCCAATGTAACAACCAGAGCTTTTTCCACCTGATTTGTAAAGCCTAACTTACCATTCAGGTTGTACAGATAATAGTTCGGAGCAGAAATCGGTCTGATTACATAGCTGCTTTCAGAAGCCTTCATAATGTAGAACTTGAAGTTATCAACACCACCCAGGCATACATCTTCTTCTTCCTCTTCTGCAACCAAAACAGACTCACCGTTTACAGTCGTAGAGATTGTGTCGATACCAGCCAATGTTGCCGGACGGAAAATTGCTTTCAAATCGCCATCACGTCCATCTACTTCTGTATAAGAACCTTCCAAAGCATAGTTTACATTATATACATAATCAGCCTTGTTAGCATCCCAATGAAGCATAGAATCCGTTGCGAAATACAAGAAGTCTCTTGCTTCTTCTTCACCATTACCTTTAGAGATATAGAAAGAATGGAAATCCTTGTCGATATCAGCTGTATCCAACCAGAATGTCATACCTTCGCCGATAATACCTTCCAAGATACCGTTCTTGTTCTGTTTCACAGCAACAGCACCTTCTTCGCTATTGAATGTAGCGTGACGTGCTACAGCTTCCAATGATTCAGAAAGAGCGTGATAGCAAGATCACCTGTAGCCGTATAAGTGGAAACAGCCGTTCCATTTACTTTGTAAGTTTGATCTACTTTGATGAAACCATTTGTGTTACCTAAGTAGAACTTTGCACCATTCTGCAGATCACCTTTTGCGGCTTCCGCTGTAGGAGCAGCGTTTGCAGAACCAAGCAACGCACCTACCATCAGTAAGCCCGCTGTCAAAAGAGTAGAAATCTTCTTGTTCATAATCTAAACTTTAATATTAATAATACAATAATTGAAATGTTCGTCCTATATATATGTACACGCGTTAATAATGTACACGTGTTAACTTTCGTATTTTGATAGCAAAAACGATCGTTTTTTTCGTCATTTTTTTCGCCTCTTTTTGGAGTTCGTGTTGAAAAGGTGGTTTTTTGTCCTTAAATTGCTATCTGATTGATAAGAAAGGATATAGAGATAAGATTTTTTTTCAGGAAAAGGGTTGTGGTTTTAAAAAGTATATGTATTTTTACATCCACCAAATAGCTCATCCACAGAGATTTATCTACAAAAACAACATTCTAAAAATTCATTAATACCACTTTCGTTCAAAAATCGGTGCTTTTTAGAGAAAACCCCGATGCCTACTGTGTTTCGAAAGGGTGCTTGTCCGTCATTGACCCGATGCTTACCGGTCTGTTTTTTGAAGTTTTTCGGATTTTCAGTGAAAAACCTGCCAAAGTCCGCCAAGTCTGCCGGGGCCTTTTTAAATTTCGACGACCTGCTTTCCCCGTTCCGTCTTCCGGTAATAACCATTTCCTTCTGAGATGATTAAGTCATTTTTTTGCAGTTTCCGAAGGAATTTATCGACAGTCGATTCTGAAATTTCACGGACATTCGCTTCCTTGACCACGTCAATGCGTTTGAAAGAATCAAGAAGGGAGACAAACAAGTTGCGCAAATGGTGTGGAAACCGGAAGTGCACTTCCGACGAAGCACTCTGCAACGATGTAGCCACGACATAGGCATGTTGCAGACAAACCTTGCCGAGATGGAAGGCGGTGGCGAAATCATCGTCGCTGATCGTCCAGACACGCTCCGAGCAACCACTCTCGCCCTTGCGCAACGCGGTCAGTTCCATTCCTATGCGAAAAATAGCCAGACGATAGCGCAGGACCGTCGATTCCATGTCTTCGTTACCGAAAGAACGGACATTGTAGTACTCGCGCTCGAAAAAACGATCGAGGCGTTTACGTTGGGCATCACTAAATTTGACCCAGGTCGGAGAGTTGTCGAGAAAAACTCCGATATCGAGCACACGCTGCCCCCAACTTTCAAAATATTCGGATGCTGCCGGGCTATCGTCGGCCGAAGTCAACGGACGATAGGTCCCGCTTCCCGGTATGCGGTACATCAGAATACGGCTGAAGAGACCGTTTTCGGTCGAAGGGATCAGGCGGGGAAGCATGGCAGGAGTACCGCTCAGCAGTAGTGCCAAGTTGGGCCGTTTGACCATAAACGATCCGCTGCTTTTCGTCGAGCTGCCTACAGGTTCATGATGATACGACTTGAGCACATCGTTATATTTGCCAAAATCCTGCGAGAACATGCTCAAGACCGTCTCCATCTCTGTATCGACCATGCAGGATGTGTAAGGATAGTTAGCTTCGAGCAGTTCCACGAGCCGGGCCTGCGTGACGTTACCCGTCAGCGCAAGGTTTCTCTGTTTCACCACCTTCGGCTTTGACGGAGCCGGACCGAGCGGCTGTTTGGAGGTCTGTTTCTGACGTTTATGCATCTTGTAGTTATCGTATGCTTCCTGCAACTCTTCATATTCTTCAACCTGGTGACGAGAATTGTCATAAATATACTGTTGCCAGGGTTCGAGCATCCGTTGCAGGGCAGCGATACGCCCTTTCCCACTTCCAGAACCGCCGGTTATGATCGAATAAAAGGCAGGTGTGTAATCGTGTTCGCCCAACGAACCTTTGACACCAGGAGACACGCTGCTCAGAAGCGTCAGCGAAGATATCAGCAAAATGTCGCGATCCGTACGACTGTACGCACATTTCAATATGTCCGTGAGAAGAGGTGGCAAGTGGTCGTAGATATTCTCGTCAAAGCAAGGAAGAAGGGTGTTATCCAGCTCTATATCATCACATTCACCGTATTCTGCATCCTTTTGTGCCATTTTGGGAAAGGGGGTGGCAGACTTGGCAGATTTGGCAGACTTCGAGACGGAACTGGTCCCGTCCGGACGGAACGCACAGCTCCCATGCGAGGCACTGTAGCGTCGGTAGATGTCGTTTACTGTTGTCTCGACCTCGGCAGCCGGAAAGTCGGCCGAACCGTAGCGGCGGACACACTCACTGACAGCGTCGTAGAGAGAAAAGCCGGCATTGTTCAAGACAGAGGACAGCTTCACAAGATAGGAATGACGGTTACCGGCAACAAAAGTATTGCTTTGTTCATACTTGTCAATGTAGTTCGAAAGCCGCGTGCCGGAGCACACGCTTCCGGA
>ERZ791621.574-NODE-574-length-18922-cov-2.65723_pt1 | contig 18922 bp, 16 predicted proteins | sample MGYA00510270_ERZ791621 | MGnify/ENA primary metagenome ERZ791621 (study PRJEB30046, sample SAMN00715189) | human gut metagenome | study: EMG produced TPA metagenomics assembly of the A metagenome-wide association study of gut microbiota in type 2...
GTAATGAACTTATTGAATATATGACAGAAAAGGGCTACGAATGTGTTGATTATGGCACAGGCTATGATGAAAACGGAGAAATTATTAAGTGCGATTATCCAAACAAGGGTCGTGAAGTTGGTGAAGCAGTTGTAAGAAAAGATGTAGATTACGGTGTACTTATGTGTGGAACCGGAATCGGTATTTCTGTTGCAGCAAATAAGGTTCCAGGTGTAATTGCAGCAGTTTGCAGCGAACCTTATTCGGCAAAACTTACAAAGCAGCATAACAATGCTAATGTTATTGCTTTTGGCGCAAGAGTTGTTGGAGTAGAACTTGCAAAAATGATTCTTGATGAATTTTTTGGAGCAGAGTTTGAAGGTGGAAGACATCAGGCAAGAGTTGACATGATTCATGGAATTGAAGCAGATTATAGCAAATAAGATTCACAGAATTAGAATAAACTATAGTAAATAAGTTTTGTAAAAATAGAAAAGAGTTATTGACAGGCTCTTTTTTATTTTATATAATTGCTTTAATGCTTTAAAGCGTAACGGTTTAAAGCGACGAATAATAAAAATTAATTTTGCATTAAGTCTTAAAGAAGAGATAAGGTTGAACAGTGGAGATAAAATACACAGATGCAAGGTTAATAAGGAGGAGATTATGACAGAAATACTTTGCGGAATTATGTTGGTTGCCTTTTTTGTGGTAATGATTGGAGTAGGTTTTTATTCAAGAAAGCACGCAACCAATGTTAGTGGATTTGTTTTGGGTGGACGTTCAGCAGGTCCGTGGCTTACAGCTTTTGCCTTTGGAACATCTTACTTTTCAGCAGTTATCTTTGTAGGATACGCAGGACAGTTTGGATGGAATTTTGGGTTGGCATCAACATGGGCAGGACTTGGTAATGCATTTATTGGTTCATTGCTTGCATGGAACGTTCTTGGAAGAAGAACAAGAATTATGACGCAGTATCTTGATGCTAAGACTATGCCGGATTTTTTTGGAAAAAGATTTAATTCAGTACCATTAAAGGTTGCTGCATCAGTTATTGTATTTATATTTTTGATACCATACACAGCATCATTATATAACGGACTTTCAAGTTTATTTGGACTTGTTTTTGATATCCCATATTGGGTTGTTATTTTAGTAATGGCGATTTTGACAGGATTTTACGTAATTTTCGGTGGTTATATGGCTACTGCAATAAATGACTTTATTCAGGGAATTATAATGCTTTTCGGAATTTGCGCAGTTATTGGTGCAGTTTTAATGGATAATGGTGGTTTGCTTAAAGCCACTCAGAAATTGTCAGCAGTACCAAGTGAAGGCTGGACCGGTGGAGCGTTTACTTCATTTCTTGGTCCTGATCCATTGGCATTATTATTTGTAGTAATTTTAACATCTCTTGGAACATGGGGACTTCCACAGATGGTTGGAAAATTTTACGCAATTAAGAGTGAAAAAGACATTCATAAAGGAACTGTTATTTCAACAGTTTTTGCAATAATCGTAGCCGGTGGATGCTACTTCCTTGGTGGATTTGGCAGATTATACAGTGATAAAATTGCCATTAATGAAGCAACAGGCAAGCCATTGTTTGACACAATTATTCCAACAATGTTGTCTACTTTACCGGCAATAATTATTGCAATTGTTATTGTTTTGGTTTTGTCAGCATCAATGTCAACACTTTCATCATTGGTACTTACATCAAGCTCAACTTTTACATTAGACGTAATTGTGCCGGTCTCAAAAAAGAAAATGAATGAAATGAAACAGGTTGTTATTATGAGAATTTTTATAGTATTCTTTATAGTTGTTTCAGCAGTTATTGCAATATTTAAGGATTCTCATCCTGAAGTTACATTTATAGCTCAGATGATGGGTGTTTCATGGGGAGCTTTGGCAGGGGCATTCCTTGCACCATTCTTGTATGGATTATACTGGAAAGGCGTAACAAAGGTGGCTACGGTTGTCTGCTTTGTCTGGGGATGTGCAGTTGCCGTGTTGCAGCTTATTGTTTCACTTTGCGGAATAGATGTTACAGGCTGGGGAACAGTTCTTGGCTACATATTCAAATCATCAATTAATTCAGGTGTAGTTGCAATGGTAGGCGGACTTATTATAGTTCCTGTAATAAGTTTGATTACAAAGAAACAAAGTAAAGAAGAAATTGACAATATGTTCCAGTGCTACGAGACAATGGTAGAAGTGCCGGTGAAAGAATCGTTGGAAGATTAGGCATAAAAATGTCAGTAACACCAATGACATAACCTGTCAGAGTGCCGTTTTTTAAGGAAAAAATGGAATAAAAAGACGAACAAAAGGGGTTATAAGATTGACAGTTATCCTTTTTTTTAATATCATAGATAAAGGTATGGTCAGTACTTGGGGTATTGATTTTACGAAAGTGTATGGATTACTTGGTTTTTGATATAGAAGGAGGCAGAATGATTGATTTTCATTCACATGTATTGCCCGGAATAGATGATGGAAGCGATTGCGTAGAGGAATCGTTAGAGATGCTTCATACAGCAAAAAATCAAGGAGTTAGTACGATGTTGGCTACGCCACATTTTTATGCTCAAGATGTTTCAGTGGATCATTTTCTCGAAAAGAGGAAGAAAGCCTATGACACATTGAAACGGTGTATGGATAATTCTGACTGCCCTGACATAAGATTGGGAGCTGAAGTATGCTATTTCAGAGGAATCGGGAGAGCTAGAGAGATTGAAAAATTATGTATAGAGGGAACCAGGGTTATTATGGTGGAATTACCCTTTAGACAGTGGGATGAAGAGGTTTTACGGGATGTTGAAGAGCTAATGGAGAAACAGAATGTTTCAGTTATGCTCGCACATATAGAAAGATTTTATGCTTACCAGAAAAGAAAGAAGATTTGGAAAGAAGTTCTTGATTTGCCGGTTATATTTCAGGTTAATGCAGAATTTTTTGATGGTAGAAAGAAAAGAAAACTTATAAAGAAGCTGGTTGAAGAAAACAGACCGGTTGTACTTGGAAGTGACTGCCATAATACTGATAGAAGAAAGCCTAACCTTGATATGGGTTATTCCTTTATCAGAGAGAAAATCGGACAGAATGCTGTAGATGAAATAGAAAAAGTGTCCGTGGAGATACTTGAAAAATAATGATTAGGGGATAAGTAAAGTGAAGAAGAAAAGAAAAAAATACATAAAAATTGCCGTGGAAGTAGTAGCTTTTATACTGTTTATAGCAGTTTTAGGCTATGGATTACAGTATGTTGATAATAAGACAGAGAAGGCTAATGTATCTGATGAGAGTTCAATAAATGATTGGAAGATTCAGGTTCCAAGAGGAAAGATTAAACTTAATGGAAATAAATACGAATATTACCATGATTTTGAGAATTATCTGTTAATAGGAACAGATGCTACGGGAAATAGCAAGAACGGAGCAGATTACCAGGGAAGCATGGCTGATTTCCTTATGCTTGTAATTGTAGACAAGACAGAGAATACATATAGTTTTCTTCAGTTTAACAGAGACACCATGACAGAGGTTGCATTGATTGATCATAATGGTGAGGGTGAGGCAACAGCTAATATTCAGTTGTGTACAGCTCATTGGTATGGAGGCAACAGAGAGCAAAGCTGCGAAAATACAGTTAAATCCGTAAAGAAATTGTTAGGAGGTATTCAGATTGATGGTTATTATGAACTTAACATGAGTGAAATACCTAAACTTAACAGCATGGTAGATGGAGTTACCGTAACATTGGAGGATGATTTCTCAAAGAAATATCCAAAAATGAAGAAGGGAGCTACAATAAACCTTGATGATGAGCAGGCTTATGCATACGTTCATGACCGTTATGGAGTTGGGGATGAAGAGAATACATCACGAATGAAAAGACAACAACAGTATATGACAGGGTTTTTTAAAAAACTTCAGGAGAAGGTTAAGGCTAATCCAAACTATGCCAATGAAGTTTTTGAAAGTTTGCAGGATGTTTCCACAACAGATATTGCTATAGGAAAGATTTCTAATATTAGTAATATTTTTGCTAGTGGAACAGACAAGGGGATTTTTGAATTGGCAGGAAAGTCTAAGATTGGTCAGGCTCTTGGAGATGAAATGGATCATATGGAATTTTATGTTAACAAGAAAGCAATGGTTAGCACAATGTCAGAACTGTTTGGCATAGTGGAACAGAAGAACAAAGAGTAAAGGAATTGAAAGATGAAACAACAGGTAGAAAAGATAAAAATTAACGAAAAAGAAGATGAAGTAGAAATCAACCTTTTGGATTTGTTTAACTATTATCGTAAGAAGATTTTATTTATTATTGCAGGTTTTTTGATTGGAGCAATAATTGCAGGTGTATGGACTAAAGTTGGCATTACACCTAAATATACTGCAACAGCGAAAGTTTATATGGTTTCAGCATCAAAAAACTCAGTGGTCGATCTTGCTGATTTAAGTATAGGTACATCATTATCAGAAGATTATGCAGAGTTGTTGCATGTTAGACCTATCATTGAGGCCATAAATGAGGAAAACGATTTAGGATATACATATGAGCAACTTAACGGAATGATTGACATTTCAACAGTTGAAGATACACGTATCCTAAAAATTTCAGCAACAAGCATAAAGCCGGAGGAAGCAAAAACAATAGCAAATGCTTTAGCTGAAAAGGCAGTTACTGAAATTCCTAAATTAATGGGAACATCGTCACCTAATATTGCTGAAAGAGCTATAACTCCTAAAGGTAAAAGTTCACCTAGTCTGAAGAAAAATGTAATGATGGGTGCATTTGGAGGAATGGTTGTGGTATTAGCTATCTTCACATTCTTATTTATCACTGAACTGATGATACAATTAAGACAGAAGAAGATGTTGAAAAGTATTTAGGCATTATTCCTTTAACAGTTATTCCTGATGGAAACGTTAAATACAGAGCATATTCTAAATACAATTATTATAAGGGAAAGAAATATTACACACCAAAATAATAAGCTTGAGGAGAAATAGAAATGAATAAAATTAAAATGGATTTAACCAAAGAACTTCCTTATGCTGTTGAGGAATCTATAAACCGACTTCGTATAAATGTTAGTTTCCTTGGAAATGAAATTAAAAAAATCATGGTTGTAAGTACAATGCCTAATGAAGGAAAGAGTTTTGTTACTTTACAGATGTGGAGACAGATGGCAAGTGCCGGAATCAAATCGCTATTTGTAGATGGAGATATGAGAAACTCTGTCATAGTAAACAAATATGGCATAGAAAAAGAAGATGGCTCAGAAATGAAAGGGCTTGCACATTATTTGGCAGAAGAATTTCCACTTGAAAATGTTGTGTATAATACACCACTTGAAGATGGAGATATTATACCAAACGTGGAAAATATAATTAATCCATCAATGTTGCTTGAAAGTGACAAGTTTGGCAATATGCTCAATCAACTTGCGGAAGATTACCGATATGTATTTGTTGATGCACCACCTCTTGGTCTTGTATCAGATGCTGAAAAGATTGGTAGTATGTGTGATGGAGCAATTCTAGTAATTAGAAGTGGAGAAACATCAAAATCTGAAGTGAAAAGTTCAATTAAGCAGCTTGAAAGATCAGGATGTAAGATATTAGGTGTGGTTCTAAACCGTGCAACAGACGCAAAAGGCAAGAAAAATAAGAAGAAATACTACAATGGCAAGTAATAGTATATAATTATCAGTGACATATTTTGTCAAATATAGTCAAAAAAGCAAAATATAACAAAAAAAGTATTTAAATTTATTCCGTAAAGTAGTAAAATAAACAACATAGCGAGTTTTATAAATTATAAGTTTGCTATGAGGACATTTTCATTTTTAATACTTGTGGGGATAAGCAGAAATAATTAAAACTCAAAAACATAATAATAGGAGGAACTTATAATGAAAAGATTAATGAAGAACGTTGCTGTTTTAGCATTAGCAGCAGCAGTAGCAGTAGGATCTGTAACAGGTGTAAGTGCAGCAGTTAAGAGCCCAACATCATCATTAGTACCGGTTAACGCTAAGAATGTTGCTGTATCAAACGGAAATACAGTTGATACAAAGGCTAACGGAACAGCTGAAGTTGGAGTAGTATCAGCTAAGAAGAGCACAGCTACAATACCTAGCAAGGTAACAGTTAAGGGTGTAACATACACAGTAACAGTAATCAAGGCTAAAGCATTTGCTAAGAAGGCTAAAAAGGCTAAAAAGATTGTAATTCCAGCAACAATTAAGAGAGTAAACAAAAAAGGTTTTACAGGTACTAAGAAATTAAAGACAATTATTGTTAAAGGAACAAAGAGCTTTACAGTAAAGAAGGGTGCATTCAAGAAGGTTAACTCAAAGAAGATTACAGTTAAGGTTAACAAGAAGATGAGCGCTAAAGAATTTAAGAAATTAAAGAAGAACTTAAAGAAGGCAGGATTCAAGGGTAAAATTAAGAAATAATTTTTACTAGCACTTTTTTATATGTATTTTTAGAAAAAACGTTGAGAGTCATCGTACAATTAGTATTGTATGGTGGCTCTCTTTTGTTGACTAAAAAGCTTCAATAAACTATAATTAATTTTAGGACTTTAATTCAGTAAATTAAACATTGCCCGTATCACAAAAAGTTAAATATAATGGTGATACTACTGTTTTTTACTGTGAAATATATAAGAGAGGCAGGAAGAAGTTTTGAGTAATAAGAAGATTATGCTTGGTAATGAAGCCATTGCAAGAGGAGCTTATGAAGCGGGAGTAAAGGTTACATCAGCATACCCTGGTACTCCAAGTACTGAAGTAAGTGAAAACGTAGTAAAATATAAAGAAATTTATGCTGAATGGGCACCTAATGAAAAGGTTGCCACAGAAGTTGCCATTGGTGCATCTATGGCAGGTGTTCGTTCTATGACAATGATGAAAATGGTAGGTCTTAACGTAGCATCTGATCCACTTTTTACAGCAGGATACATTGGTGTAAACGGTGGTATGGTTTTGGTTGTTGCAGATGACCCTGGAATTTACAGTTCACAGAATGAACAGGATACTAGAATGATTGCAAGAGCTGCAATGGTTCCGGTAGTTGAACCTTCTGATAGTGAAGAAGCAAGATATTTTACAAAGAGGGCTTATGAATTATCTGAAAAATATGATACACCGGTTATTCTTAGAACAACTACACGTCTTGCACATTCACAGGGTATTGTTAATCTTGAAGACAGAGTTGAGGTAGATGACAAGCCATATGAAAGAAATATTGCAAAAAACGTTATGATGCCGGGAAATGCAATTAAACGTCATGTTATTGTTGAACAGCGTCTTAAACAGATGGCAGAAGATGCATGTGACCTTGATATTAATAAAGTTGAATATAATGATACAAAGATTGGTGTTATTACAAGTGGTATACCTTATCAGTATGTTAAGGAAGCACTTCCTAATGCATCAGTTTTAAAACTTGGTTTGGTTCATCCTTTGGCAAAGGGACTTATAAAGGAATTTGCTTCAAAGGTAGACAGACTTATTATAGTTGAAGAGCTTGAACCTGTAATTGAAGAACAGGTTAGAGCTATGGGTATTGAATGCGATGGAAAGAACATCTTTACTGTACAGGGCGAATATAGTGCTAATATGCTTAAACAGGTAGTTTTAGGTGAAAAGGTTGAAATTGAGCAGCCTTTACAGGCCCCTGCAAGACCACCTATTCTTTGTCCGGGATGTCCTCACAGAGCTACATATTCAGTACTTAAGAAGTTAAAAATTCATGCAGCAGGTGATATTGGATGTTATACACTTGGTGCAGTTAATCCACTAGGTGTTGTAGATACGACAGTTTGTATGGGTTCAAGTATTTCTACACTTCACGGTATGGAAAAGGCTAAAGGAAAAGATTACATTAAGAATTGGGTAGCTGTTATAGGTGATTCAACATTCCTTCACACAGGTGTTAATTCACTTATGAACATGGTTTATAACAAGGCTACAGGAACAGTTATTATTCTTGATAATTCAACAACAGGTATGACAGGACATCAGGATCATCCTGCAACAGGAAAAACATTGTCAGGTGAAAAAGCCAATATAGTTCTTCTTGATGATTTATGTAGAGCTTTAGGTGTTAAGAATGTACAGATTGTTGATGCTTTTGATACAAAGAAGTTAGAAAATGTTATTAAAGAAGAAGTAGCAAGAGATGAAGTATCAGTTATTATAGCTCAGTCTCCTTGTGCATTGCTTAAGTCATATGTTCCAAAGGGTAAATGCGTTGCAATTCCTGAAAAATGTAAAAAATGCGGACTTTGTCTTGCTTCAGGATGTCCTGCAATTACAAAGAATGAAGATGGAACTATTTCAATTGACCAGACATTATGTAATGGTTGTGGACTTTGTATGCAGAATTGTCATTTCGATGCAATTGAATTAAAGAAGAAGGGAGAATAGTCATGGCAGAAACAAAGAATATTATGATAGTAGGTGTCGGTGGACAGGGAACACTTCTTACAAGCCGTATTTTAGGTGGAATTACAGTTGAAGCCGGATATGATGTTAAGCTCTCAGAAGTTCATGGAATGGCACAGCGTGGCGGTAGCGTTGTTACTTATGTACGTTACGGCGAAAAAGTAGCAGAACCTATAGTAGAAGAAGGTCAGGCAGATGTACTTATCGCTTTTGAAAGATTAGAAGCGTTAAGATATGCTCATTTTCTTAAGAAAGATGGAGTAATTATTGTAAATGACCAGAGAATCGACCCAATGCCTGTAGTTACAGGTGTGGCAAAATATCCTGACGGAATTATTGAAAAACTTTCAAAGAAATACCGTGTTGTATCAGTTGATGCAATGGATGAAGCCATAAAGATGGGCAATTCAAGAGTATTTAACGTCATTATTCTTGGAATTGCTGCAAAGAATATGGATTTTCCAAAGGAACAGTGGATTGAAGTAATCAAGAAAACAGTTCCACCAAAGACTATTGATATTAACGTGGCAGCCTTTGAAAAGGGTTATGAATTAGCATAAGATAATAAAATTAAAATATAGGATAATAAAAATCCCGGAAAGTGGAAAGAATGTTAATAGTTCTGAAGCTTTTCGGGATTTTTACGGCTCTTTGTCAGGTATAGGGATATTTTTTATTTATACATTTTTTGAAAAATGTATAAATAACATACCATTATCATAAAAATCGTTTTATTTTTTTTTAGAAAAAAATAAAACGATTTTTCTAAAGTTTGGAGAGTTGATACCGTTAACATTATGTGGTATTGTATTGATAATATAATAGACGGAAATTTTTTTATAGTATTAATAAGGAGGCGTTTATGAAAAAAGTTAAAAAACTGGTCAGTATGTTATTGGTATTTGCAATGACATTTAGTGTGGCTATTTCAGGAAAAATTACAGGCATTACCCAGGTTAGTGCCAGAGAGGCTCTTGGAAGCAATGATTTTTTGAAGGTTAACGGAACACAGATAAGAAAACAAAAAGGAACAGGAGATATTGTATATCTAAGAGGTACAAATGCAGGTGGATGGCTTGTTCAGGAAGACTGGATGAATCCAACCAATGCATCTGACCAGAAAACAATGATGACCACATTGGCAAATAGATTTGGAGCATCAAAGAGAGATGAGTTGGTTTCAACATATGAAAATAATTATTGGACAACACAGGATTTTGATAATTGTGCAGAAATGGGAATGAGTGTTATAAGATTACCATTTACATATATGAATCTTTGTGATGACAATGGAAACCTTAAATCTAATGCTTTTGACAGATTAGACTGGTTTGTACAAAACTGTAGCCAGAGAGGTATGTATGTTATTTTAGATATGCACGGAGCATTTGGTTCTCAAAATGGTATGGATCATTCAGGAGAGATTAATGATGGAAAACAGCTATATTACAATCAGAGCAATAAAGATAAAACTTTAAATTTATGGAAAAAGATTGCAGAACATTTCAAAGGCAATCCGGCAGTTGCAGCTTACGATATCTTAAATGAACCGGGAATTAAGGCAGCTGCAACATATAGTTTACATTGGGATTTTTATAATGAAATTTACAATACAATCCGTTCAAAGGATAGCAATCATATTATTATAATGGAATCATGTTGGGATGCAGACAATTTGCCAAGACCTTCACAGTATGGCTGGACAAATGTAGCATATGAATACCATTACTATCCATGGAGTGCACAAAATAGCAGTGATGCACAGAAGTCATACTTTTCAAGTAAAGTTTCAGACATTGCAAATCACAATTATGGAGTGCCAACATTTGTAGGCGAGTTTACATGCTTCGAACAGGCAGAAGGCTGGAAGGCAGCAATGTCAACTTTCAACGGTCAGGGATGGCATTGGACAACATGGTCATACAAAGTTACAGGAAACAGCTCATGGGGTATTTATAATCATAACCCTGAAAAAGTTGATATTTATAACGACTCAGCTGACACAATTAAAAATAAATGGTCAGCTGTAGGTACAGCAAACGGATGGAAAAATGACAAGATTTACAATTTGGTAAAGCCATATCTTTCGGGAACAGTAACATCTACAGGTGGAAGCACAACAGATGATAGTGATAACAACAGCACATCAGGTGTGGCAACATTATATGAACATTCAAATTATGGTGGATGGGCAGTTTCATTGGAAGAAGGTTTATATGACTACAAAGATATTTTAGCAAAAGGAATTGTTAATGATCAGATTTCATCACTTAGAGTAAGTGACGGATACAAAGTTACAATATATGATGACGAAGGATTTAAAGGAAAATCAAAAGAATTTACCAGTGATGCGTCATATGTTGGAGATGAAATGAATGACAAAACTTCATCAATTAAAATTGAAAAGATTAACAATCAGACATCAACTACAACATCATATAACACAGTCAAATTGCCAAATGGAAAATACAGCATCAAATCTGTTGTAAATGAAAAATATGTTGCAGCAGAAAATGGTGGAAGTGATCCGTTAGTAGCAAACAGAGACAACTATAGCGGTTCATGGGAGACATTCTATATTGTTAATAATGATGATGGAACAGTAAGTATAAAAGCAGATGCAAATAATAAATACATATGTGCAGTATTAGACGAAGAAAATCAGCTGACACCTAGAAGTGACAGCATTAGTACATGGGAAAAATTTAAGATTTACAAAATAAATGACAGTGAATACGGCATTAGAAGTGCAGAAAACGGAAAATATGTAAAAGCTGACTTGGATAACGGAGGCAAATTAATAGCTGGAAGTGATTCAATAGCTGGAGCCTGGGAAGCTTTTAACATTGAAAAAGTCGGTGATACAACAACAAATGATAATGTAGCAACATTCTATGAAAATTCAAACTATAGTGGATGGTCAGTTTCATTACCGGAAGGTACATATGATTAATGTGATATTATTGCAAAAGGTATTAAAAATGATGCAATATCATCACTGAAAGTAAGTTCTGGTTACAAGGTTACATTGTATGATAATGAAGGATTTAAAGGAACATCAAAGGAATTTACAGGTGATGCATCATATGTAGGAAATGAGATAAATGACAAAACATCATCCATTAAAATTGAAAAGTGGGATGGTTCATCAAGTGTTACATATAATACTGTTAAATTATCAAATGGAAAATACAGTATCAAATCTGTTGCAAATGAAAAATATGTTGTAGCAGAAAATGGTGGAAGTGATCCAATAGTAGCAAACAGAGACAGTTACGGCGGTTCATGGGAAACATTTTATCTGATAAATAATGATGACGGAACAGTAAGTTTAAAAGCAGATGCAAATAACAAATATGTATGTGCAGTATTAGATGAAGAAAATCAACTTGTTCCAAGAAGCGAAAGCGTAGGAACATGGGAGAAATTCCAAATCTACAAAATAAGCGATACAGAATACGGTCTTAAGAGTGCAGAAAACGGAAAATATGTAAAGGCCGACTTGGATAATGGAGGCAAATTAATAGCAGGAAGTGATTCCATAGCAGGAGCTTGGGAAGCATTTAATATTGAAAAGTTGGGAGATGAGACATCTTCTGCAAAAGCAACATTTTATGAAAATTCAAATTACAGTGGTTGGTCTGTAGCATTAAGTGAAGGAAGATATGATTATGGCACAATGATTTCTAAGGGAATTAAAAATGATCAGATTTCTTCAGTTAAGGTAGCAGATGGCTACAAAGTTACATTGTATAACGATGAAAGATTTGCAGGAAGTAAAAAAACATTATTCACAGATGCATCAGGCCTTGGAGATTTTAATGATAAAACTTCAGCGATCGTAATTGAAAAAGTAGAAAAGGCAGATTTTAATAATTCAAATGCATATATTACATCCATAGCAAACGGACAGGTAGTTTGTGCAGAAAATGGTGGAAGTGAAACAATAGTGGCAAACCGTTCATCATGTGGAGGTGCATGGGAAACATTCCAGATTGTAAATAACAATGATGGAACAGTTTCATTGAAATCAATTGCAAATGGAAAATATGTATGTGCTGTAATTGATGAAAACAATCAGTTATTGCCAAGAAGTGAAAGTGTAGGTACATGGGAGAAATTCATTATTGAAAAGATTTCAGATGGAGAGTATGCACTTTACTCATTGGCAAATGGAAAATATGTTCAGGCAAACTTAAACGACGGTGGTAAACTTTTTGCTACAAGTGAAACTGTTGCCGGAGCATGGGAAGTATTTGACATTAACAGAAATTAAAGTTAAAATTCATAATAATTAAGCAATTCAAAGGCTGTTTGCGTGGACTATATATGCAAACAGCCTGATTTTGGTATATATGTTAGTAAAAAAATAAGGCTTTTTGTCAAGCATGGGGGTAATCCCTTATATATATCGTGTGTGATTTGTAATCACACACGATTTTTAAATAGTATCACAAGATAACATTATTCTGTTTCTAAAATTATCAAAATTCCTATATCCATAAGCATTTCGTGAGAATGTGATGTTCATCAGGTGTAGATTCCAATTTAGTAATAAAAAGGTTTGGTTGACTTTAAGGTAATAGTTATTTATAATAGTTTATGACTTTAAAGTGAAAAAGTAATAAAGAATAAGATTCATATAGGAGAATGTTATGATTATAGATATTCACACACATACATTTCCTGATGCCATAGCTTACAAGACTATAGCAAGTATGGAAGAAGATATTGTAAGAGGTCAGGGTATTCATGTAAAAAGTGCAAGAATACCAACAGTTAAAGGTTTAGAGGACAGTACTAAAAAAGCAGATATAGATTTGTCTGTTGTTTGCCCTGTGGCAACTAATATTAGGCAGCCGGAGAAAATTAACAGATTATCTGTGGAACTTAACGAGAAAAGAGAAGAAACAAGATTATTTAATTTTGGGGCTATTCATCCGGATTGTGAGAATTATAAGCAGATTATAGATGAAATAGTTGCAATGGATTTGAAAGCTATAAAGATTCATCCTGACTATCAAAATACATTTTTTGACGATGAAAAATATATCAGGTTAATGGATTATGCAGCGGAGAAGGATTTGGGGATAATTGTTCACGCAGGAGAAGATGTGGGACTTCCGGAGACGGTTCACTGCACACCTGAAAGAATTCTTAATCTTTGGAAACATATTCAGCCGGAGAAGTTGATTCTTGCCCATATGGGTGGCTGGAAAATGTGGGATGAAGTGGAAGAGAAGCTTTTAGGACTGCCATTTTATTTGGATACGGCAGTTGTGCTTAATCCTATTTTTCCGTTTAAGCTTGAAAATGAACAGTTTGTAAGAATGGTTAGAAAACATGGAGCGGACAGGATTTTGTTTGGAACTGATTCTCCGTGGTATGACCAGACTAAAGCTGTTAATGATTTTAACAATACAGATTTGACACAGGAAGAAAAAGACAAGATATTTGGGAAGAATGCCAATGATTTGTTTAATTTCTTTGGATAATAAATTAAAAATAAGATAAAAAAGAAGGAAAGAGAAATGCCAATTACAGAATTATTAGAGAGAAACGCCAGAGAATTTCCAAAGGATATAGCTTTGGTAGAAATAAATCCTGATATTCAGGAAAAAAGAAGGGTAACATGGAGAGATTATGAATTAATCCAGCCTGATGCCCGCCATCATTACAGACGTGATATTACATGGCACGTATTTAATGAGAAGGCTAACAGAGTTGCTAATCTTCTTATTAGCAGAGGTATTAGAAAAGGAGATAAAGTTGCAATTCTTATGATGAATTGCTTAGAATGGCTTCCTATTTATTTTGGAATTCTTAAAACAGGAGCTTTGGCAGTTCCTATGAACTTTAGATTTGATGCTCAGGAAATTAAATATTGTCTTGAACTTTCAGAGACAGATGTGCTTATTTTTGGACCTGAGTTTGTTGGCCGAATCGAAGAAATTGTTGATGAAATTGATGAAAAAAGAATTTTGTTCTACGTAGGTGGTGATTGTCCTACTTTTGCAGAAGATTATGATAAGCTTGCATCTAACTGTTCTTCACTTTCACCTGAAATCGAAATTAAGGATTCAGATGATGCGGCAATTTATTTTTCTTCAGGAACAACAGGTTTCCCAAAGGCTATTTTGCATAATCACGAAAGTCTTATGCATGCGGCAAAAGCTGAACAGAATCATCATGGACAGACTAAGGATGATGTATTTTTGTGCATTCCACCGCTTTATCATACAGGTGCCAAGATGCATTGGTTTGGCAGCCTTTTGACTGGTGGAAAAGCAGTATTATTAAAGGGGGTTACACCTAAAACAATTCTTGAAACAGTATCAAATGAAGGCTGTACAATTGTTTGGATTCTTGTTCCTTGGGCACAGGATATTTTGCTTGCATTAGACAGAGGAGAGATTAAACTTGAAGATTACAAGTTAGATCAGTGGAGACTTATGCACATTGGTGCACAGCCTGTACCACAGAGCCTTATTAAGAGATGGAAGGAATACTTCCCACATCACCAATATGATACTAACTATGGTCTTAGCGAATCTATCGGACCAGGTTGCGTTCACTTAGGTGTCGAAAATATTAACAAAGTAGGAGCAATTGGTATTCCGGGTTACGGCTGGGAAGCAAAGATTGTTGATCCTGAGGGAAATCCTGTAGAGCAGGGTAGTGTTGGGGAACTTATTGTTAAGGGACCAGGCGTCATGACTTGTTACTACAATGATGAAAAGGCTACAGCTGAAACAATCAAGGATGGCTGGCTTTACACAGGGGACATGGCTGAAATGGATGAAGACGGTTTTATTTACCTTGTTGATAGAAAGAAAGATGTAATTATTAGTGGTGGCGAAAATCTTTATCCTGTACAGATTGAAAACTTCTTAAGCAAATTCCCTAAGATTAAGGATGTTGCAGTTATTGGTCTTGCAGATGAAAGATTGGGCGAAATTGCAGCTGCTATTATTGAATTGAATCCTGACACAGAATGTACTGAACAGGAAATCAATGATTTCTGCAAGGAACTTCCAAGATACAAGAGACCTAAAAAGATTATCTTTACTAAAGTTCCAAGAAATGCCACTGGAAAAATCGAAAAACCTAAGCTTAGAGAAATGTATCACAGTTCAAATCTTGTTGATGCACAGAATAAGGCTTAATTAAGACTTTTGGGCTGGATTTAAATCAAACAAAATAAAGAATAAAAAGTGTTCCTTAACAAGCGTGCAAAAATGCGATGAATTTAGGGGACGCTTTTTTAAATACATTAAAAAAATACAAAATTATTATAGAACAAATTTTCTAAAAAATTGTTGGAGTGGAATTTCGCAATGCAAATATTGCGGTAATATGGTACACTTATATAAGCGAAAGATATCGGAGGAATAGATTAATGAAGATTAAAAATGGTTTTGTTTTAAGAGATGTTGGAGGTCAGGCAGTTGTTATTGCAGTAGGTGAGGCAAGCAAGACATTTCACGGAATGATTAACCTTAATGCAACAGGTAAGGAGATATGGCAGGGAATTGAATCCGGATTGGATGTTGACCAGATGGTAGAGAAGATGGTTGAAACTTATGAAGTTGAACCTGATAAAGCAAGAGAAGACATTCAGGCAATGGTAGATAAGATGAAAAATGCAGGAATTATTGTAGAATAGAGAGTGTGTTATGGGTGAAGTGTTACATATTGAGGATGCATTAAATGAGAAGGGAGTGTATGTTAGTACAACTTCTGGTGTCAGCATGTATCCAATGCTAAGAAACAGAAGGGATACCATAATAGTTAAGCCACCTACAGCACCATTGAAGAAATATGATGTGCCTTTATACAGACGTGGAGACGATTATGTGCTTCATAGAATTATTGGAAAAGATGATAGGGGGTATATTATTTGCGGAGATAATTGCATTAATAAGGAATATGGCATAACTGAAAACCAGATTATTGGAGTTTTAGTTGGCTTTTATCGTGATGGAAATGAAGTAAATATGGAGGGAGTGGGATACAAGCTTTACAGCAGGGCTTGGGTTTTTCTTCATCCTTTAATTTGTGCTTTTAAGAAAATAAAAATGAAGGCTGGAAAGGTGAAAAGATTATGGCATTCAAAATAAAACTTGCCGGAATCGGATTTCAGGTAAATGGAATTTATGAGGAATCATTGAAGAAACATTGTGGGGATTATTTGGATATTGAAGAAAATTCAGATAATAAGAAGTGTTTCGATAATTGTGTAGCTGGAAAAGAAGATTAGAAGCTTTCTGATAATGATTCGGTCTATGAAATTATTATATCAGAGGATGACATAATAAGAGAACAGGGAACAATGTTGGAAGATGAAGGACAGAGTGGATTTGCCCCTGAATATTTGGAAACATTGGCACTTTTAAGGAAAGTTGCGGAAGTTTTGCCTGAGAAAGACGGTTTCCTAATGCATGGAGCGGTTATACAGTGGAAGGACAAAGCCTATATGTTTACTGCACCAAGTGGTACCGGAAAAACTACCCACATCAGGTTATGGAGGAAGTATTTAGGTCAGGGTGTTTCTATTATAAATGGGGACAAACCTTTTATTAGAATAGTTGACGATTGCGTAAGAATATATGGAACTCCGTGGGCTGGCAAAGAGGGCTGGCAGAATAATAAGAATGCACCGCTTGGTGGAATTTGCATAATAGAGCGTGGCACGGAATGCGGAATTAGAAAGCTTAATTCCAAAGAAGCCATACCATATCTTCTAGGGCAGATTCATTTCGGCGACAGCTCAGCCCAGGCAGGAAAAACATTGGAATTACTAGATATTTTGATAAAAAAAGTGCCTGTTTATATATTGAATTGCGATATATCAGAACATGCGGTGAGAACAAGCTATGAGGCAATGACAGGGGAAAAGTATAGAGAGAGTTAGAGAATATGTTGGTCTGACAAGCATTGAAAAAATCACCGAAATTAACAGAAAATTATCAATTGAAGAAGAGGGAGTTTCAGCGGTATCTCTTAGCGTAGGTGTGGCATTTACTGACAGAAAAAATCCAGGAAAGAGCCAGTTCACTGATGCAGACAAAGCCATTTATTATACTAAGGGACATGGAAAGTGCGGATGCAGTTTCTATCCGGTGGAAGAAAAGTAGAATCAGTATGAGTGAAATCATAAAAAACGGACATAATGAGATTAAAAATAAATATTATTTGGGTAGGATTAAAAGAGATTTGACAAACTTTTTTAAGTGGATGGCTCTTGCAATTTTAACAGGTGTGGTTGTTGGCGGCGCCAGTAGTGTTTTTGCCATATGTATCAGGTGGGTAACGGCGTTTAGAGCAGACAATAAGTGGATGTTTTTGTTACTTCCAGTGGCAGGTTTGATTATTGTTTTTATGTACCAAAGATTGGACAAAAACGATGGAGGAACCAATCAGGTTCTTTCAACCATTAGATCTAAGGATGATGTGCCTTTAAAATCGGCACCACTTATTTTTGTGTCAACAGTGCTTACTCATTTGACAGGTGGTTCCGCAGGACGTGAAGGTGCGGCAATTCAGTTTGGCGGAAGCATTGGCAATCAGCTTGGGAGAATTTTTCATTTGGATGAGTTCGACCACCACGTTATGGTTATGTGTGGTATGAGTGCGGCGTTTGCTGCGGTTTTCGGAACTCCTATGGCGGCGGCAGTTTTTGCCATGGAAGTTGTAAGCGTTGGAGTTATGTATTATGCGGCGCTTTTGCCTTGCGTTATTGCGTCAATTATTGCAGCCAAATTTGCGGCAGGAATAGGCATCCATCCTGAAGTTTTTCATGTAACAGTTATACCGGAACTAACCGCTGTAACCGGAGCAAAAATGGCAGTTATTGCAGCAGGTTGTGGTGCTGTAAGTATACTTTTTTGCATAGCACTAAAGTTAGCTTCAACTTTGTATACTAAATATTTGAAAAATCCTTACGTAAGAGTGGTTGTTGCGGCACTTATTGTTATGGGAATTACCTTTATTTTACAGACAGATGATTATATGGGCGCAGGAAATCAGCTAATAGCCAAAGCCATTGAAACAGGAAGGGCAAGACCCCTTGATTTTGTTTGGAAAATAATTTTGACGGCAATTACAATGCGAGCAGGTTTTAGAGGGGGCGAAATCGTTCCTGCATTCTGCGTGGGAGCAACCTTCGGATGTGTTATGGGACAATTGCTGGGATTTCCACCGGTGGTTGCAGCGGCAGCGGGAATGGTGGCATTGTTCTGTGGTGTAACTAACTGCCCAATAACATCAATGCTTATCTCATTCGAGTTGTTTGGCTTTGCCGGGGTCTCATATTACCTGATAGCAATATCAATCAGCTATGCCCTGTCAGGATACTACAGCCTGTACAAAGACCAGACAATTGTATACTCAAAATACAAGGCCAAATTTATAAATAGGAAAACAAGATAAAACATAAAATGTGATAATATTATCTTATAAAGTGAAGA
>ERZ791621.590-NODE-590-length-18539-cov-2.49659_pt1 | contig 18539 bp, 31 predicted proteins | sample MGYA00510270_ERZ791621 | MGnify/ENA primary metagenome ERZ791621 (study PRJEB30046, sample SAMN00715189) | human gut metagenome | study: EMG produced TPA metagenomics assembly of the A metagenome-wide association study of gut microbiota in type 2...
AACGCTCATATATGACATCGCTATTAAGGTAATTGAAGTAAGAATCCAATAATGTAGCATATATCTTATACTTAGGCTGCATCTGAATAAGTTTTAGTCTTTTTGTTAAAAATCAGTCCTAATTCTTTCGCCTTAGCTGCCAACATCATTGAGGCTTTCATCTTTGAGCTTCCCACATGGTTGAAATCATCAATATGGGCGATAAAGTCATTCGCTGAAGCTGCGTCGGCAACTAATTCTAAACAGCCTGTTATATCAGATAGCACTTTGTTATATGCTTCTTGTTCAGCCTTTTTTGATTGCAACATAGTAAGATATGGAGCAATAATCCGAGTAGAGATAAAATCATTCTTGGTCGTCGGATTGCCGTTTTTGTCAAGGATGGTAGGTACTTCCATCACTGAAGGCAAGTTACAAGTATTCTTTCCGTCATTCCTTGATGTCGGATCGAAAGTAATAGTACGTCTCTGCACTCCTCTCTCACTCTTCATTTCCAAGTAACCTAACAAATCAAGTTCGGTGACGATGGAGTTGTAGGACTTCTCACGTAAGGCAGGAATAAACACCGTATCATCACCCTCTTTTCTTGTGTCACGATGGGCAACAAAAATGATATGTTTCCTCAGACTTGATAGCGTTCTTGTCATCCAAGAAAATTCAGCATTGATACCGCCCCAATCTCGAATAGATGGCTGCCTGGTTCCACATTTATAAGTGATGATAAAATCCATCATCTTACCAATGGTATCAACCACAATAGTCTGATAAACAGACAAATCTTCTTGCAAAACCAGCTGAACATCATTCCAAGAAGTGACCTGCACAGTGTCAATATTCTCCAAATGAGCCATATTCATACGCTTAACACCATTGTCAAAATCCAACAACAGAGGCTTTGGTGCACTCAAAGCTACTGTGCTCTTACCCATACCTGCTTGACCGTAAATCATCATCTTTACGTTTGTTGGAATATTCAATTCCGTTGATTTTCTGATTAAACTCATGATTGTTATATTTTTAGTTAGTAATTATATTAGAGACTTCAATAAAGGATCTATACCATCCTTCAATTCTTTAAGTTTCTTCAGCGAATAAACTTTAGGACTATTCCTATGTACACCAGCCCTTTTCCAAGTCAATGCTCCTGTAGCGCACTGATGAGCCAACCACCTTCTACCAAATCCAAGTCGTATGGCTTGCGTTTCCGTAATCTCATCAATGACCGGATCCTTGGAGATCGCATATTCGCTAACCGCTTCCTTCGCAGCTGCTTTTATTATATTCTGTAATTGCCAAACATCAATTTCCATAAAGAAATGGTATATCTCGCCCTCTCGCTCTTACACGGACACGGGCGATAAGTTCTACATTCGCGTTAAAACGGATTCGGACTCTTTGCCGTCTCATGTCAAAATGACTATCTAAACAAAGGATTATCAAAAGGACACTAGCAACCGCCGATTTCATGGTAGGCGAAAAGTCCAGTGTCAACCGGATCCCAGATATCCTTTCAGCCAATTTTAGTGCTAGCTCTCTCCCATTCCGAACACCCAAAATTAAAAATGCCGTTTGAAGCTGGTTATTTATCGTACTTACTGCACGATGCTTCAATACGGCAATCTCCTTTTTTTCATACCCTGCTGCGTACATTTGTGCTGTAATGTCACATTCGGGCGTTAGCTCGGTGAATACTTTCATAATCGTGTGTATTTAAAGTTTGAATCAGGAATCTCTAAATACTGTAACAGTCCCTTTCGGTACATTAGTTTCCGATCTCCACTTATATCCATTTTTGTACCCTTGCGCATTAAGCAAGGAAACATTGTTGCGTACCGTACAGACTTTATCGATAGGGAACTCTACTTTCTTCCCTTTCTTTAAATCGCGCATACGAGGCATAATTTCTACTTTTTTCTCCATAATCTAATTACATTAATTGATTGTGGGCAGTGTCGGAATCGAACCGACCTCAATTATATTAATTGGGTGCGCACCACTAAGCACTAACCGATATGCTAACCGCCCATGTGCCGGGGCTTTCACCCGACTGCTTTTGACAACCTAAACACAAACGAATTAAACAACTTCAAAGAAAGCTTTTGCGGCTGCTAATTTCTTCTCTGCCAATATGCGAGCATCCTCCTCTCTATTTTTCCAACCTTTATACACATCAAGGTCTTTTTGCAGACCTTCAATTTCCTTATTAAGAGAATATACCAATTCAACCAGTTCTTCCCTCGTCATTTCTTCAAGATTTTTTGTTTCCATGTCTTATTATTTCAATGCTGTTATTAAATCAAGTTTGTATGCAGAATAAGTGAATACTACGACACCTACAATATTAGGAACGAACGTAGCGGACTCTGATGCCATTAGGATAAAGCCAGCGAACAGGGCTATCCCGTAAATAGTCTTTTTCATAAGCGTTAATATTTAATTGTGCCCTCTGATGGATTCGATCCACGGCATCACGCCTTTTCAGAGGGTTTTCTTAACTTTACGGCGCAAAACATAAAAAATTAAGAAGTATGAAATCAGAAAGGTATCTGAGCTTGGCTAAAGGCATACGTTCTAAAGTCGAAGATTTACTAGACGAGTATAACTCCTTTGAACCATCAGTAAACAACATGCTCTTTGATGGGCAACCGTTGTATGAGCAAGCTATAAAGTTTACACACTTGGTTTATTCATTTGATCCAAATCTGCCTTTAAATAGAGAGTTGGTAGATCTGCCAAATAAATGCAAAGGGTATATAATTAAAACGTTGCCGCCAGAAAACGATGTCTTTAAAAATTTCTTGTTCCTTTTGAAATGCTTTATTGACTATCTGGAGACTTTTCATGATTGACTTTATCTCCGCGTAAAAGGTTCAAGTAAGAAGTAACCGCTTTCTCAGCATCGTCTTTTATGCACTCCAAATTTTTCAGGCAACTGATCGGCAAATCTTCCACGTGTATGGATATTGTCAATTGGTTGCCTTTTTCTTGTTGTTTTAGTCCAATGTTGTAATTCATGTGCTATGATATTTTAATTATCTTTTCTTCTTGCTTATTTGTCCCCGGCAACCGATCCGATCGGCAGCATCGCACTTTCAGAACCGGGTATATTTTGAAAAGGGATAGCGGTTAACCAACGTCTGATCGTAACACCACAAGGATACATACCCCTTTGATAATTTCTTTTTATAATGTACCCCAGTAGGTCACGGCCTAAAAGCTATCTACGCTTATACATTATTATATATTATCCTTTCGTTTCAACCCCATTTCTGCGGGTACTAAGGTGTAAGTAAGAGAAAGAACCATCAGAAGTGACCGGGTGAGATATGCCCTACGCCCACCCGACCGGGCTTTAGTAAGCCGTTATGAAGTTTTCCACTTTGAATGATCTGAACCCGTTCGCCTCAATATCAAAGTAGCGAATTGTCTTGTAATTTTCTGATCCAGTGCCTTTGATTAGGTTTTGAATGTCTTTAAGTGTACCTTTGGCTTTGCGAAGTGAACCGTCCGCCTTTTCATACGCAAAGGCGACAGTCCCTTTGTGCATTTGTTTTGTCAACCGGTATAAAGCCCATGCGCGAGAAAGACATACGGCGAATGCTTTACCAGTCGCTCTCATTAACTCATAAGCCATACAAAATACCTTGTGTCTAAAATTTGAAGTTTTCATAATCATGTGTGTTATATGCGTTAGTATAAAAATGAGTTCATTGCTTCATAACTACTGAAGATTTCAATAGCAGGATCGTTAGACCAGTCCAGCGGGGTGAGATATTCAACCTCTCTTTCGAGAGATTCTATTTCTTCAGAGAGCATTTTCACGATCTCGAACTTGCAGTCTACATTATATATGTAGCAGGCTTCTGCTTCGCTGATCGTGCTCAATGCTTCTAACTCTACTTTTGCGTTTTCGAGTTCTGCGAGTGCTGTTTCGTAATCTCTTATCATGGTCTGCGTATTTTAATATGTTTACACTATTTACTATAATCTATTTTGTTCATTACTTTGCAATCGTGATTGATTGAATGATTAATGATGCAAATATACTATTGATATTAGTACAAACAAACTATTTAATCTAAAATCTTAGTATATTTATACTATTTAACTTTTAGTACAAACAAACCATTATATAGTATGAATAGAGTATTCACTGAATTATCAGAGCGAGAAGACGAAGTAGCCCAGATGATCGGATCAGGATTGGAAGCAAAAGAGGTAGCTGAATCTTGCTTTAAGTCTGTTGCAACGATCAGAAACCAAATGCAAAGCATTTATGAAAAACTCTCAGTAAGAAACAGAAGCGAACTTTCGATAAAAATGATGGAGCGTATTTTCAATGTGAGGTTGTCAGATAAAAAAACAAATGCTCAACCTACACATAAAAAAGACGAAGATCCAACAACCAACGAACGCCTTCTCTCTATCATCGAAAGTCAGCAGAGAACCATCGAGAACCTTTCAAAGAAATGAAAGAATATACCTCAATCGAGAAAGACACCATATTAAGATGCTTCTATCTTGGAGTTTCCGTAAACTATCAATCATGCCAAGATATTATCAACATTCTTGTATCTGATGAATATGTAGTACTTCGTACCTCCGTGAACGGAAGGGCGTATCATATTACAGACAAGGGAAAGGGATTCATCTTGCAAGGCCGGGTATGCTAAACAAGACAACGAAAGGAAACAAGAAAAAATAGAAAAATGGAAAACAAGTACCATTAATTGGATAATGGCACTTGTAATAGCCATCGCCAGTTCAATAATAACGCTTATCGTAACAAAACTGCTATCGTAATAAGACTACCGAATATGGCGCCTAACATACACATGGATACGAATAACCGGCTATTCATTTTTACCAATTCATTCGTGACCTCGTTTCTTGTAACCCTTAGTATAGCCTTGATTTCTTCAAAATGACAGTTTGAATCTTGCCAATAATCTTCATCCATAACCTATATAGTTTAAAATTTGCATCACCAATATTTCAAAGAACGACAAAATAGGATGTTCGTCCTATTTACTTGTTTCAATCATCTTTGCATCTTTGTTGCGTGATTGATTGATGATGCAAATGTAATCAAATATATTACATGTAATACTTTTAGATTACATTATTGTAATTAATTAACACTTTAAGTATTACACGCAAATTTCTGCTAACAAAAAACCTTTAATAATTTTAAAATATGAGAATCAATAGACTAAACATTGGAGAAGAAGTCCGCAAAAAGGTGGATGAGAACGGCTTATCAAAGGCTAAATTCGCTGAATTACTGGGTATTGCAAGGCAAAATATAGAAAAAACCGTATTTCAGAAGCATAGTCTTGATACAGATTTACTTTGTAATATAAGTGAAGTGTTGAATTGTAATTTTTTTGATTACTACAGACCAGACAATTCATGTAATAAAAAAGATTACACGGAGCAAAAGGAGATAAAGGCAACATTGTCTATAGAAATGGGAGCTGAGAAAAAAGAACAGGTGCTTAGATTCGTATTCGGAGATAATAATATTGAAATATTGAATAAATGATATGGTGGATTTTATTGAGAGCATAGGCGATTTTACAATTTTAAAACAAAGTGAAATCATTGTTTATAATGATAGTGAAATAAATATAGAACTAAGAGAAAATGATAAACCTCTTGTTCTTAAAATTTATTTTGTAAACAAGGGTGGTAGAAAATCCTCTGTTTTGGAAGAGGTTAACGATAATACGTTAAGCCTCAAATTTGTGAATTTTGAGAAAGAAAACTCATTGGGTGGAATTTTTGAGCCTTTAAGAGTAGGGATACTTGATAATGGTGAAATATTATATTTCAATTGTGTAATTTATACATTGAATGCGAGTGAAGGCAATCGACTTTTAAAATATTCTTTTTTAAAAAAGAAATGATATGGAATTTGACAGTAATATTCATATACCTGAAAATAAAGAACGATCTCTTAACGAGTGGAAAGTTGGAACCATAAATAACATTGTAGGATCGGGTGATAACGCAAAACATTCAATCGTAACAATTACTATTATGTGTGGATTTGTATCAATCTTAATTGTAACAGTATTAGTCGTTATAAACTATTGGTGTTTTAGAGATTGTGAAAATAAAGTACCTGATATAGTAGGCGATTTAAAAAACATATGGGAGATTGTTATCCCACTAATAACATTGGCTTTAGGATATGAGTTCGGAAAATCCGAAAAATAGTTTTACAAGAAATAAAATCAATGTTTGCACTTAAACATTATTTAACCTTAGTGCGATTTCGCGTACATTAATATAGAGTGGTTATGAAGAAAGAAGATCTACATAGAAACAGGATAGCGTGGATAGCACTTGGATTGAGTGTGATTTCCATCCTGTTATGGTTATGTAAATACGAACCTGTTACGTGGACACTATTAGATTCTGTGTTAGCTGTTCTTTCTTTGATTGTAGCGATAATTTCCGTGCTTTTTGGATTCAATATGTTTGGCTTGAGAAATGAGTTAAAAAAGGATATAGACAATAAGTTACAAGAGATAAGCGACAATCATGTAATCCATACAGCAAAGACTATGATGTATATTGAAATGCGTTTACTTCACATGGCTGTTGAATTGAATAATATAGATGATATAAGGCAGTCTATATACATGATGCTCGATACAACAGAAAAGACTAAAAATAAGAATGATATAAATTACATCATTAATCAACTGAAAGAACTTGAATCAAAATATGGGAATAAGCTTTTTGATAACACATTCAAAATGAAGCTAAAGATTAGGCTTGGGAGGATTAGCACTTTTTCGGACAGTGCGCTCCTCTTTATCCAACATCTCGAAGTATGATTCTTTTGCATTATCAATAAGCTTGTTTGATTCTTCAAATGGATCTTTACAGATTGTTTTATTTGGAGTATGAGATGATTCTTCTATTTGCATTCTCATTGATTCAAATAGAAAAGGATTGATTACTACCATAGCTATAACGACAACCCCAAGGTTGCGGTTTGAGGAAGTCGCCTATATAGTCCCTTACGGGAACAGTTAAACAATTTAGTCGGTATCATCCGCAACTTGATTCCGATGCAAAGATAATCAATATATTGATATATCAATGATATTATGTATGATTTAAAAGGTCTAAGAAAGGAAGTAAATAAAACACAATCAGAGATTGCTGTTTTATTTGGTTGTGGACAAAACAATATTTCTATGCAAGAAAAAAGCAATAGAGATTTAACAACTGAGCAAATGAACATTTTACGCAAGAATTTTGGTGAAGAAATTACAAGTAAATATTATTACAAAAATGTTTCTTCCAATGATTCAGTTCATCAGTCCATAGATAACATAAATGATTTGAAGTCTGCTTCAGAGAAAAACATAAAACTTCTTACTGAAGAAGAAATACTTTTGCCACAACAATCTCATAAATCGGATTTTTTTCAAGATAAAAAACGTATTCCTTTTTACGATGATGTAGCAAGTATTGGAGGTATCAATTCTATAGTCGCAGACAATTCAGGACATACAACTCCATCAGAATGGATTGACGCAGGAGATTGGTTCCCTGAAGCGACAGCTGCTATACGACACTATGGAGATAGTATGATTGAGTACCCAAGCGGAAGTATCCTTGCGCTAAAACGGGTGGTAGACCACAGATTGATAATATGGGGACGCAACTACTCTATTGAAACTACGGAGTTCAGAATAACAAAAAGACTTCAAGATGGAGGTAATGATTATGTTCTCGCATATAGCAGCAACGAAAACACATATTCAGACGGGACATTGATACATTCCCCTATCCGGATTCCTAAAGAAACTATAAGACATATAGACCTTGTATTAGGTTGCGTGACAAAGGAATATAGTAATGGACCTGTAAAAATCATCAAATAATCATACAACTAAATTATATATATGAAAACACTAATATTTATATTTCTGGTACTTTGCGCATTCAGTTGCAGCAATCAAGAAAAAAAACAAATTGAACAAAATCGCCTTGATAGTATAGCGCGAGCCGAGAAACGATCTATAGAAATTGCAGATTCCATAAAAAAAGTAATGCTTAAAGAAAAGTCGCTAACAGCTTGGGGAGATGCTAAATTTGGTATGTCTCAAAAAGAAGCATTAAAAACAAAAGCATTTGAGGGTTCTTATGTATATAAAGATGAGCTAAGTCTACCCTATGAGAAAAGAAGTATAGCCAATACAAAAATATCTATAAGCACATTCGATGCTTCATTCAAAATGAATGAATTGTATAGAATAGACTTTAGGACTGCACCTCAAACCGCAAACTACATAGACGACCTTCAATCAGATGCAGAAAAAATAGCCTACCAATTTGAAAAAAAATATGGAACACCTTCATATTCGTTAGGTAAAGAGATAAGCATTTTTGATTTTAACGAAGATGAAGAGTTTCTTTATAAAAAATGGGTTATAGGAAGTAAGATGATATTTATCCAATTTGGTGAAGTTTACAGTGGTAGTGAGTATTACTATAGAGTAGCAATCACAAACAGTGACTTCCCAACAAAAGAAGATCCCGAAAAAATTGCACAGAAAGAAAAAATAGAAAAAGAAAAAGCTGAAAAGGAAAAATATCAATTCTAAACAGAGAATATGAGTTTCAACCAATACACATGGGATCTACACATAAATCATAAATTATGAGACTAATTGATATTAAACAAGCATTAAATATTGCGTGGAGCAATATACAGACTGTCACCGTTGAAGAGTTTTCTGATAATTTCAGAATAAACAATGCGGATAAATTGAAAATAGCTTTAGATAAACTACTATCTATAAAATTCATAAAATTGAATGACTCATCAATTTACCCTATTGTAGTAGCTTCATCCAGTGAATCCATTTTATTTGACAAACGCAAAAATACATTATCAACGATAGCAGATCTAAAGAAAGCTGTCGAATTAATGGATCGTTGGATAAATGGATATGTTCCAAATGAACAAGACAAGGAGACTGTTAATATTAAACTTCCTAAAATAAGTAATTTTGACGTACTTAATAAAGTAGCAAACGAATTACGACTTGCTTTTTCTACCGTTATATGTGAATACGAAGGAGGCAAAATTGAAATCGTACAATTTGATCACGGTTCATTTTGGTGTGTAATAAAAGTAGGTACAGCTTTATTACTTTTTACAGGTTTAGCTTGGGCAGGAGCAGTTGTGGCAAAAAAGACAATAGAGTGTAGAAGCGCTTATGAAGTTTATAGAAATGCTTCTGCAAGAAATGAAATGCTAGAGGAATTAAAACGATTAAATAAAGCTCAAATTGACATAGTCATAGAGCAAGAAGCCAAACTTATTCAACAAGAGCATTTTAGCAAAGAAGATAACGAACAGTTAGAAAGAATCAAAAACTCTATCTTAAACATATCGGAACTAATTCTTAAAGGCACAGAAATTCAACCAGCAATCGCCGCACCTGAAGATGTAAAGAATTTATTCCCTGATTTTAGTTGCCTCCCGTTAATAGAGAGTCGAACTAAAAAGTTAACAGAAAACGCTGCCAATAATCAATGAGCATCATTTTTCACTCAGCCAGCGAACAACAGCACCTACAAAGATAAATAGCAAAACCCCTGCTATAATCGAACATGTAACTGTAAAAGCTATCCAAAAATCAAATATCATATTTATCATAGATGATGGTATTTAAGGCAAAGATACGAATTAAAGAACAAGTTAAATCATAAGTAGCATGAAGAAAATCTTATTTTTAATGACAATCATAATCACCTTCTCCTGCGGAGGTGGTAAAACAGAAGTAATCGGTGCGGATAAATATATCGATACTATCACAGGATTTTCCTGCGAAAAAGCCGCTGTTACAGATAACGGCTTTTTAGTGATTGCTATTGATGCGGATTCGGATTCTGGATATGACATGCTGGCTTCGCAATTCCTTGAAGAAGCTAAAAAAGAAGGCGTATCAGGACTCAAAGGCGTATTGATCGTGGATATAAAAAACGCAAAGTTCGAACAAGGGGCAGTTGTAGGCAAAAGAATTGGAAAAGCTTACAAATAAAGCAAGGGAGTGATTGCCCCTACTTATTCGATGCTATAAAATCCCAACACATTTCTTTAATCACAGGTTACAATATCGTATAGAAAAACTTATCTTTGCCAAACGAGAAACATTATATCTCTGAATCAATAGCTGATTTTTTACAAATATTTTACATCAGTTATTAATTAGAAAGATAAGAAACAGACAATAAACATATTACAATATATAAATGAAGAGTAAAAGTTTAGTTTCTATCGATCAATGTTCCAAAGAGGACATTCTTCGTATTCTGGATAACGCAAGGAAGTTTGAGGAAAATCCGAACCGGAAATTACTGGAAGGCAAAGTCGCCGCCACCCTGTTCTTCGAGCCCTCTACACGTACGAGACTGAGTTTCGAGACAGCCGTAAACCGTTTAGGTGGACGGGTGATCGGTTTCTCGGACGCTTCCACGACTAGTTCCTCCAAGGGCGAGACCTTGAAAGATACGATCTTGATGGTAAGCAATTACGTGGACTTGATCATTATGAGACATCATCTGGAAGGAGCCGCCCGCTATGCTTCTGAGGTGACGGATGTCCCTATCATCAACGCTGGTGACGGGGCGAACCAACATCCCTCGCAAACCATGCTGGACCTGTATTCCATCCGCAAGACACAAGGCAAACTGGATAACCTCACCATCACGATGGTCGGCGATTTGAAGTATGGCCGTACGGTTCACTCCTTGATCGTGGGAATGTCTCACTTCCATCCGACCTTCCACTTCGTCGCGCCGAACGAGCTGCGCATGCCGGACGAGCAAAAGAACTTCTGCGACAAGCACGGACTCAAATACGAGGAGCATACCGATTTCACGGAAGATATCATCAACCAGACGGATATCCTTTATATGACCCGTGTACAACGTGAGCGTTTTACAGACTTGGAAGAGTACGAGCGGGTAAAGAACGTGTATATCCTGCGTAACGACATGCTGAGAAACAGCCGTGAGAACCTGCGTATCTTACATCCGCTACCCCGTGTGAACGAGATCGCTTACGATGTAGATGACAATCCAAAGGCTTATTACATCCAGCAGGCACGCAACGGGCTGTTCGCACGCCAAGCTATCATTTGCGAAGTTTTAGGTATATCTATCGACGAATAAAAACGAAGTTTTATGTCAGCAGAAAAGAACAAAGAATTGCAGGTAGCCGCTTTAGAGAACGGTACCGCCATAGACCATATTCCTCCCAGCCAATTATTCAAGGTAGCCTCTTTACTGGGACTGGAGAAAATGAACAATACGATCACGATCGGCAATAATTTCCATAGCAACAAGATGGGATGCAAGGGTATGATCAAGATCGCCGACAAGTTTTTCGAGGAGGACGAGATCAACCGTATCGCCATGATCGCCCCGAATATTATATTGAACATTATCCGTGATTATGAGGTTGTAGAGAAGAAGACGGTTACTTTACCCGACGAGCTGATTGGCTTGGTCAAATGTAACAATCCGAAATGTATCACCAATAATGAGCCGATGCTTTCCCGCTTCCACGTGATCGACAAGGAGAAGGGAACCATTAAATGTCATTATTGCGAACGTAAGATTAATAAAGAAGACATAATCATTAGATAATTGAAAATTAAGAATTGAGAATTGAGAATTAGCTTTACGGAATCTTTAATTCTCAATTCTCAACTTTCAATTATAAAAACGCAGTTTTTATTATGAAGCATGATTGGAAACCGGGAACCATGATCTATCCATTGCCTGCCGTAATGGTGAGTTGTGGGAATGAGCCTTCCGAGTACAATATAATAACAGTCGCATGGGTCGGTACGATTTGTACGAATCCGGCGATGTGCTATATATCCGTACGTCCGGAACGATTCTCTTATCCGATCTTGAAGAAGAATATGGAATTCGTCATCAACTTGACGAATCGTGAGCTGGCCTACGCCACGGATTGGTGCGGGGTAAACTCAGGGAAAGACCATCATAAATTCGAGGAGATGAAGCTCACTCCCGGAAAAGCGACCGTCGTTAACGCCCCTACGATAGACGAGTCTCCGCTTTGTATCGAATGCCGGGTAAAAGAGGTAATCGCTCTCGGAAGTCATGATATGTTTATCGCTGATGTCGTAAACGTACAGGCCGACGACCGATATCTAGACCCAGAGACAGGGGCTTTTGATATGCAGAAAGCGGATCTTTTGGCTTACTCGCATGGTAAGTATTACGGGTTAGGTGAATTTGTCGGTAAATTCGGCTGGTCCGTGAAAAAGAAAAAATAACGGTATGAAAAAAGTCTACCTTATAGGAGCGTTGCTATCTTTCGGTCTGTTAGCAGAAGCCCAGAGCTTCATGCGTTTCGAGGACAAGGCATTCAACTTTGGAGCCAAAGTGGGATTCAACGCCACTTTCCCAGTCATAAACTCCCTTTCCATCAATGGGAAGGAAGCGGAGAATATAGACATCGAATATAAGGTAGGTTATCTGGCCGCAGTCTTTTGCCGGGTCAATATCGAACGATTCTTCCTCCAGCCTAGTTTCTCATGGCATCGTTCTGAGGGAAATATCCGTTTTTCCATACCTCAAAGTTTGCCGGAAAATAATATGATGTCCAATACATCGGCAACTACCGACCTCTTGATGATGAAAACCAGTTCCTTAGAGGTTCCCATAATGGTAGGCTATAACCTAGTGAAGAAAGGGCCTTACGGACTTAGCCTTATGGTCGGCCCCAAATTAAAATACAACTATAAGATCGCCTATACGGTAGAGTCTTCCACCACGCACGTAGAATACGTGAATGACAACACCCCGTTCGGAGTCAATATCGCTACGGGCGTAGGGGTTAGCATCGGACGGCTATTCTTCGACTTTGTCTATGAGTTCGGATTGAATCAAGTGGAATCCGATTTCGAGAAAGTCAACAACCCGGTTCCCGAGATTAATTATGATATCAATATTGACAAGCGAACGAACGTGATGAGTATCTCACTCGGCGTACTCTTCTAAAAAGACATTTTACCCATTTTTCAAGTACTTGACCAAAACCTTATCGATCCGGGCGCCATCCATATCTACGATCTCGAACTCAAAGTCCAGCCACTTTAATTTCTCACCCGTCTTCGGTACACGTTCCAATATCTCTAGGATCAAGCCGCTCAAGGTATTATAATCATGCTCGGCATACAAATCCTCCATGTCGAAATATTCCAAGAAATCATAGAAAGAATATTGGCCGTCCACCAACCAAGTACCATCCTCACGTTGTATGATCTCGGACTCCTCTCCGACTTCCGGTACTTGCCCGATTAAGCCTTCCATGATATCCTTCAAGGTTACGATACCTTGAATGCCTCCGAACTCATCCGTAACGAGTCCATATTTCACGTGTGTCTGCTTGAAAGATTCCAAGGCATTATATACGCTCTGGTTCTCGGGAACGAACTGTGCCGGGCGGAGTACTTGGTTGATCGAGAAATCCGGTTGGTCGATCCTTCCGAACAAATCTTTCAGATAAACGACTCCTACTATATTATCGAACTTCTCCGAAGCCACGGGATATATATTAAATAAGTTCTCCTCCACTTTCTCCCGAATCTTCTCCGTACTATCCGTCACATCCAGCCAAACCAGCTCGCTACGATGCGTCATGATAGAACCCACGTTACGGTCTCCCAGATTAAAGACCCGCTCTACGATGTCCTGCTCTACCTCTTGCACCTCGCCACCGTCGAAGCCCTCTTTCACGATCGCCTTGATTTCTTCCTCTGTTACCCTATTTTCCTCTTTCGTATCCACGCCCGTCATCTTCACAGCCAACGCCGTACTCTTTGAAAGTAGCCAAACAAAAGGAGAGGATATCAAGGAAAGAAAATTCATGGGTTTAGCAACTAACATAGATACCTTCTCGGCACACCCCATGCCGATCCGCTTCGGTACCAACTCTCCGAATATAAGTGTAAGATACGTCACGATAATAACGATCGTCGTTTTAGCGATCCCCAACGCATACGGTTCTAGGGCCGGTATTTGCGCTATTATAACAGCGAAATTATGAGCTAACGCCTCGCCAGAGTACAAACCGGTCAAGATACCGATCAAGGTAATTCCGATCTGGATGGTTGAGAGAAACTTATCCGGCTCATTTGCCAGCTTCAAAGCAGTGCCCGCAGATTTATTACCACGTTTCGCTTCGGTTTCCAACCTAGCCTTCCGGGCTGAGACCAAGGCGATTTCCGACATCGCAAGAATTCCATTCAGTAAGATAAGGCCAATAATAATGACTATTTCCATTAATTAATTTATAGTTTGATTATGCTGCGAAGATATATAAATACTTTAATATATAAAACAAGACACCTAAGTGTCTGCGCTTACATTTAACTAAAAAACCTTACGAATCCCTTGCGGTTTCAAAAGAAAGGCGTACTTTTGCATGACAAATACAAAGTGTGATTAGAAATGCTCGATAAAATTAAGGCTCTGCTTCAAGAAGTAGAGAATATGAAAGCGGCAAATGCCGAGGAACTAGAAGCTTTACGTATAAAGTATCTCAGCAAAAAAGGCGAGATATCGGCGTTGATGAATGATTTCCGTAATGTAGCGGCTGATCAAAAACGTGAGGTTGGCAAATACTTGAACGAACTAAAGGAAACAACCCAGAGCAAGATCAACGAATTAAAAGAAAGCTTTGAGAATGTACAGACCGCAAACGATGATATCGATTTGACTCGTACGGCTTACCCGATCGAACTAGGCACTCGTCATCCTCTATCACTTGTAAAGAAAGAAATTTGCGATATATTCGGACGGTTAGGATTCAGCATCGCTGAGGGACCGGAAATCGAGGACGACTGGCATGTCTTCTCTTCCTTGAATTTCGCCGAGGACCATCCTGCCCGCGATATGCAAGATACGTTCTTTATCCAGCATAACCCGGATGTATTGCTTCGCACACATACTTCTTCCGTACAGACCCGAGTAATGGAAAAGCAAGAACCGCCTATCCGTATCATCTGTCCGGGACGTGTATATCGTAATGAGGCTATCTCCTATCGTGCTCACTGTTTCTTCCATCAAGTAGAAGCGTTATATGTAGATAAGAACGTCTCATTCGCCGACTTGAAACAAGCCTTGTTGTTCTTCGCCAAGGAAATGTTCAGTCCGGATACAAAAATTCGCTTGCGTCCTTCTTACTTCCCGTTCACGGAGCCATCCGCCGAGATGGACATCTCCTGCAACATTTGTGGAGGTAAGGGTTGCCCCTTCTGTAAAGGAACCGGTTGGGTAGAGATCCTCGGTTGCGGTATGGTAGACCCGAACGTGCTTGAGAACTGCGGTATCGATAGCAAGGTTTATTCAGGCTACGCATTGGGAATGGGTATCGAGCGTATTACCAATTTGAAATACCAAGTAAAAGACTTACGCATGTTCTCGGAAAACGATGTTCGTTTCTTGAGACAGTTTGAGTCGGCCAATTAAATTGAAAACCTAAATCATTTACCATCTCCCCGGGCCTTAACCTAGCCCGGGGGAAACACACTAGGTTGATATGATAAAGGTTTTTCTTTTAATAATAGGAGGAGCTATCGGATCTGCGCTACGGTTCGGAGTTTCCACGTGGGTGCAACGATCGATGCTTTACTCCTTTCCTTTTGGTATCTTGTCGGTCAATGTGATCGGCTCCTTTTTAATCGGCTTCTGCTGGAGTATAGCGGAAGCCTATAATTTTTCTATCAATACAAGAGCTTTCCTATTCACTGGTCTTTTCGGTGGTTTCACGACTTTCTCTTCTTTTGCTCTCGACACGATGGTACTTATGCGTACCGGAGAATACAAGATGGCACTACTCAATGTACTTGCCAGTAATATCCTTGGTTTGATAGCGGTCTTCCTTGGGATCATACTTGGGAAGAATATCATTACAATGATCAAGTAAATAAATAAAAAAACACGGCACAAGTCAGTCATGACAAGGCCGTGTTATATCGAATAAAGCTGTTTCCAAATTATCTATTTACTAACCACAAGAATACTTTCTTAGAAAAATAAGAAGCTCTATTTTTCCGATATAATTGCCATCCAGATTATAGCTAATCAAATCATGTCCCCATCCATTAAACAGCAAACGCCCGTTCAACTCGTCCACCAAGCAGTCTACGTTTCTATAGCCACCCGGATCCTTCCCTACATGCCCTATCTGACATTTAAACTTTCCTGTAGCCTTATCAAACAAAAGACATTGCCGGTTAGCGGAAGTGATCAGAATATATTTATCCAATAACTTGATATCAGGAGAACTTCCGACTAGACAATCATCCCTCGTCTCTAAAGGGACATACCGGATCTCATCAAAATAATCAGAGGCTTTCAGCTCGGCAGGCGATGAGATAGCTTTACCTACCTCAATCACCCGCTTGCTCGCTTCTTCGTTTTCACGCTCCATACAGGAGGTTAGAAACATTCCCGCACAGAGGGAGCCGAACAAGCCTACCTTGCATATATACGCGAAAATCATTTCTTCAATTTTATCTCGATAACGCCATTACGACCTTTCTCTCCGAATTTAGCGATCGCCTCGTTTCCTTTGTACACATTCATAGACGCAATACGATCGGGATTCAAATTGTCCATCCTCTCTTTAGAAGATTCCATCCCATCGATGTAGACAATACCGGAGAAAGAGGACTTTTCCTTTGATGCCTCCTTAGCAGCCTTCTCATTGATGTCTATGGCTTTCATGGCCTCCTCTATGGCTCGGTTGATCTCCGGTTGAATCTTCTCCATCTCGGCGGCGATAGTCTCATTTATCTTGGCGGCCTCTATCGCCGCTTGCACAGCCTTGTCGATCTCAGCCTGGTGTTTCGCCATTTCCGCAGAAACGATCTCGTCGATATTCGCCGCTTTCACTGCCTCTTCAACCGCCTTGTCAATCTCCGGCTGGTATTTCTCCATCACGGCCGAGACCTTTTCCTGTATCGCTTGCATATCTTTTTCAGAAACGACCGAATCCCTTGCGAGGGTCTCAACTTCTACATTTCTTTTAGGTTCTTTTTTTTCCTGAACCGGAATAATTTCGCTAATTTTGACACTCGAAATCTTCTCCAATTCGTGAGAGATTTCCGGACGGGCAAAGGCTACCACCGTTAAGGCTGCCAACGGGAGTACATACAGATACTTCAACCGTGCCCATGGACTTGATTTTTGTTTTAACATCATAGCTATTCGCTTTTTAAGTGAACTGTGATTAAAGCTGTTGGCCATAGAAGTGAAGCGCTGTGAACCAACAGCTTTTTTAATTAATAATAATTGATATCTTTTTGCGTCGACGCCTTGATTTAATACGCTCTCGTCGGCCTCGTATTCATGGATATTTTGCAATTCCTGTCTCAACAACCAGACAGATGGGTTGAACCAATGGAACAGGATACAAATCTCGGAGATCAGCAGATCAATGGAATGACGGGCTTTTATATGCGCCATCTCATGCGTCATGATCTCTATCCCACTTTCCTCAAAATCCTTCCGGCTTATTACGATCGTTTGCATCCAACTGAACGGGGCGACTGGTTGGTCCGTAAGAATCAGATGGATTCCGTCCACCAGCTTCGGTGTACCTTGTCTCATCAACCGAAACAAGGCATAAAATGAATATGCGAATTGACAAAGCGTTAATATCCCTCCGATTATATAGGCTATCACCATAACTCGTAACCATACAGGTTGGCTAGCGGATTCTGCCGACGTTCTCATGGAAACCGCCGATAACAAAATCTCCAAATAAGTGACCGGACGCTGAATGGCCGTCGCTTTCTCCAAAGTAATCTCACAAAATGGGATGATAACCGAAAGCATGATCAAGCTTAATAAAGCGATCCGGTTGAAACGATGGAAGGTATCACGGCTCAACAATAGCTTATAAAACAGATAAAATATCGTCAAGCACACGGATGATTTAAGGATATATACAAAGAAGATTCCCATATTCGCTCTTATTTACGATTCCCTTGTTCTACATCATCTATTAGTTTTCGCAGATCATCCACAGAGATATCCTCTTCCTTGATCAGCGTAGAGACAACCCCCAGATAAGAATTATTGAAATACTTAGCGATCACATTTTTCAAAGTACCGTTACTATACTCCTTTTCTGTTAAGACCGCATAATATTGATAGCTATTCCCGAAATTCTTATGGGCGAGGAAACCTTTCTCCTCCAAGCCTCGGACAATCGTAGAAAGGGTATTGAAATGAGGTTTAGGCTCCTCGTAATATTCAAGTAACTCTTTCACGAACAGTGGGCCTTTCTGCCAGAACCAGCCCATGATTTCTTCTTCTTTCACCGTAAGTCGTTTCATAACCTTATCTTGTTTGCGACAAAGTAACTAAAACTTTTAGTTACCAAACTAATTTGTATAGTTAATAAACTAAAAGAGATAGTTTATTCATTGATCCAATCAAAAAAACCCCCCCCGGTT
>ERZ791621.608-NODE-608-length-18335-cov-2.60202_pt1 | contig 18335 bp, 15 predicted proteins | sample MGYA00510270_ERZ791621 | MGnify/ENA primary metagenome ERZ791621 (study PRJEB30046, sample SAMN00715189) | human gut metagenome | study: EMG produced TPA metagenomics assembly of the A metagenome-wide association study of gut microbiota in type 2...
CTGATATGCGGCAGCCGACAGTCACGTGGCTTTGCCCGTTGACGATCGTGAGGTCTCGCGCATTGAACACGCTGATGCGAAACCCTATACATGGATGGGCATCGGTCTGGCTTCCGTAATGACGGCGCACGTCTTGTATCCGGCTTACGACGAAGTTCCAGCAACCTTCTCCAAGCGCATTCTCAAGGGGCTGCTTCGCGATACGCTTCACTTTCCAGGCTTCGTTTTCTCGGACGATCTGTCGATGAAGGGGGCTGGGAGCGGTACACTGACACAGAGAGCCCAAAAGGCCCTTGAGGCTGGGTGCGATGCCGTTATCTGCTGCAACGCACCCGAGGAAGTCGATCAGATGCTGCAAGAACTGCTGTTCGAGCCTGACGCCGGATGGCGCGAGCGCGCATCTGCAGTTGACCCGAAGCCCTTGACGCCGAATCATGCAGAGCTACTTGCTTCCAATGTTTACAAGATTTCTCGTTCGTTGATGACAATCTGAACGAGTAACGAAGTCAGGACAAACTACCGTGATTATTGAGTCGCTTCTCGACACCGACCTCTACAAGTTCACGATGATGCAGTGTGTGCTGCATCAGTTCCCGGACGCCAACGTGAAATATCGCTTCCGGTGCCGAACCGAAGGGGTGGATTTGAGTCCCTATGTGGATGAGATTCGAGAGGAAATTGAGCATCTGTGTACGCTTACGATGAAGGAAGACGAGCTGGATTACCTCGGCAACCTTCGCTTCATCAAGAGTGACTTTGTGGATTTTCTCAGTCTCTTTCATCTTAAGTCGAAGTACGTAACCGTTGCGGTCAGTTCCGAAATGCCTTGCGGCATTGACATCGTGATCGAAGGACCGTGGTTGCACACAATTCTTTTTGAGATTCCGATTCTTGCAATCGTCAACGAGGTGTACTTTCGCCACACCGTTCCTGAACCTGATGAGGAAGAGGGCATGGCGAGACTGCGCCAGAAAATCCGTTGGATCAAGAACGAGCCCGACAACGGAAACCTCAAAATCAGCGACTTCGGTACGCGCCGCCGCTTCTCCCGCGATTGGCAGCGCAAAGTCATCAAGGTGCTTTGCGAGGGACCTGGTCCGACATTTTTTGCGGGCACGAGTAACGTCATGTATGCCAAGGAGTTCGGTCTTATTCCGATCGGAACGATGGCTCATGAATATCTGCAGGCCTGTCAGGCCCTCGGCCCGCGATTGCGCGACAGTCAGACCTTCGGGTTTGAAATGTGGGCCAAGGAATACCGGGGTGATTTAGGCATTGCACTCTCCGACGTATATGGCACAGAGCCATTCCTGCGCGACTTCGACATGTTCTTCTGCAAGCTCTTCGACGGCGCGCGCCATGATTCGGGCGATCCGGAGAGCTGGGGAGAGCGCATGATTCTTCACTATGCTGCCAACAAGTGCGATCCGCGCAGCAAGACGCTGATCTTTTCGGACGCGCTCACGGTGCCGAAGGTGATTTCGCTATATCGGCGCTTCAATCATCGCATTCGCGTCGGCTTTGGCATCGGCACAAACCTGATGAACGATTTGGGCCCGACGCCGCTCAATATCGTCGTGAAAATGGTTCGGGCCAACGGGCAGCCGGTGGCAAAAATTTCCGACACTCCCGGCAAGGGGATGTGCGAGGACGAAACCTATCTTGCCTATCTGCGGCAGGTGTTCGGACTGGATCCGGGCGCACCCGTCGGTTCTTCCAAACGGTAGTTTCTTGACGGCGTTCCGGCACTATCGGTCGATTGCTCAGGGCGATCGGCCGATTTGGTGTTTTTTAAGTGGGACTGCTGTCGGTTTCTAAAGGCTACAACGTTGATTCGTGCTTCGTATAGCGGTGAAATTTTTGTAAACAGATCCCAAACTTTTAGCTAAAATCAACAAGATTAGTGTTTGAAGGTGTGGTTTACATTTTCGAACACGCCTTCGAAACGTTCAGTGCACGGAGAAACAAAGACAATGCATGCACTCAAGATACTTCTGGCAACGGCAGCGGTGCTTCTGCCGACCTTGGCTTCGGCAGCTAGTCTCAACGGTGCCGAGCTCGCCATTACATGGGCAATTCCGTTTGCGGGCATTCTTTTGTCCATTGCCCTTGTGCCGCTCATCGCGCCCAACTTGTGGCACCACCACTACGGCAAGATTGCCGTTGCCTGGGGGTTGGCCTGTGTAATTCCGATCTTTATGTCTTTTCCGACCGACGTGGCAGTCGGCTCGGTTGCGCACGCCATGATCGGTGACTACGTTCCCTTTATTCTGTTCGTCGGCGCACTTTTTATTGTTGCGGGCGGTATTCACATCCGCAGCAGCTTCGTCGGTCGTCCGATCGTCAATGCCGGCATTCTCTTTGTGGGGGCTTTTGTTGCTAACCTCATGGGGACGACCGGTGCGGCTATGTTGCTGATTCGTCCGTTGTTGGCCGCCAACGAAGGGCGTCGCTACAAGATGCACACTTTTGTGTTCTTCATTTTTATCGTGGCCAATATCGGCGGCTGCCTGACGCCTCTGGGTGATCCTCCTTTGTTTCTGGGTTTCTTGCGCGGCGTGACGTTCTTTTGGACTGCGCAGCACCTGATTCTGCCTTTACTCGTGACGCTTGCCATTTTGCTTACGATCTATCTGGCGATCGACACCTATTTCTTCAAGAAAGAAGTGGCCGAAGGGTCATTTAATCCCAATGCCGTGGAGTCGAAGTCCTTCGGCATTGACGGCGGCATTAACTTGATCTATCTGGCCATCATTGTTGGCGCTGTGTTGATGAGCGGCATCTGGAAGTCCAGCTTTGAAATCAACGTTTTGGGTGTGCACCTGACAGGTCAGGGTCTGTTGCGCGACGCAATTTTCATCGCCGTCGCCATCTTGTCTGTTTTGACCACTTCCAAGAGCGCTCGTGAAGCCAATCAGTTCTCCTGGGAGCCGATCAAGGAAGTTGCCAAGCTATTTTTCGGGATCTTCCTGTGCATCGTGCCGGTACTCGAAATGTTGCGCGCCGGTCACGAAGGTGCGTTCGCTCCGCTCGTCTCTCTTGTAACGGACGAAAACGGCGAATTCAATAATGTGATGTTCTTCTGGCTCACCGGTGCTCTGTCGGCCCTCCTCGATAATGCGCCTACCTATTTGGCCTTCTTCAACCTGGCAGGAGGTGATCCTATTGAGATGATGACCACGCACTCGCATACACTGATGGCCGTTTCCATGGGCGCTGTGTTCATGGGCGCGGTGACCTACATCGGCAATGCTCCCAACTTGATGAGCGTGAGCATTGTGCGCGAGCGTGGCGTCAAGATGCCTTCCTTCTTCGGCTATATGCTTTGGTCGGTCGGTATTCTCTTCCCGACGTTCTTCATCGTCGACATCATTTTCCTCTAATCGATAGAACGGCCGGCCCGATGCTTTGGGAGGCCTTCAACGAAACGAAAAGCGGCATCCGTTGAGGTGTCGCTTTTTTTTCGTTTCGCATCAGTCCCACTTTTAAGGGGAAACACCTAATATAAAAAGAAATCAATAGAATTTTGCCTTTTTGTTAATAATCTAGTTAACGGAAAGGAGTATCGATTCATGAACCGCTCGAATGTCACGACATTGACAGCGATTCTTTTTGCCGTAGGGGCAATTTCTCCGGTTGCTTTCGGCGGCCAATTTCATCCGCAAGCTGATCTGACTTCGTTGGTTGTTGCGGACTCTTCGGGGATTCAAAAGGGCGAGGAGTTCATTCGGAACGACACCCTAGAAATCACAAGTGATATCTACGGATCAATTGGCATAACTGCCGTGGATGCAGACGGCACCGGTTTTGAAGCCAATTTATGTCGACGCGATGATTGCACCGGGCTAAAAGTTTCTGTTGATCTGGGACAGACTGCCGATTCCGTCGGCATTTTGCTCGGTGAGGGTGCATCGTTGAACTTGTTCCAGGATGCACAGATCAAGGCTGAAACGGCGATTCGCGGCAGCGGTACCGTGTATTTGGGCTTTGGGGACCCTGCCCGCTATGACATCGTCGGCGGGTTGGACATGAGAGAGGGGACGATTCGGAGCGAAGCCGAAAATTCGTTTCACTATGTCGGCATCGGCGATTTGGGACGATTTGAGGCCCAGGCAGGGCATTTGATTGTCGGAGAAACAGACAAAGGGGGTAGTGAAACGTTCCTTCGCATCGGAACATTACAGTTGGGTGACGGGGCAAGTGTGACGGTTGTCGGAGATCAGGTCGATGGTTCGGGATATCTCGCTGACAATCGAGTACTGATCGTTCAGAGGCTTGAAGCAACAGCAAGGCCGGAGTGGGCGCCACCCTCAGAAAGTGAACAGCGAGCCGTGAATCTGAAGGGGGAAGCCACGCTGATTTTGGGTACGGAACTTGCACAAGGAGAGTCTGTCAAGGATTTGCGCGCAAACATACTCAATATTCTTAACACGAGCGAGGTCAATACCGGTTCATTTTCCAGAGCGACATTGATCACGGGAGCTAATGTCGAGATTGATGAGGGCATTTCTGTCGTGGTCGGCGAAGAGGTAAGCGAGGAAAACGTTGTTGCAGATGGCATCCATATCGGCAATGACGGTCGCTGGATCGTACATTTTGAAGACGATGCCGCTAAAAGCACCGTTCGCGGACCGGTGAGTCTGGGCGAACTTACCGGGATGGATCAAAGCGGCATTACGGCCGAAGCTGAGGCCGAGCTAATTCTCTACAACTGGAACGGACAGGCTTTTGACATAGGCGAGTTTGATCCGAACAACGTTCATGCTTTCGGAGGGGCCCGCCTGCAAATCAAGGATAACATTGCCACCCGCTTGTGGTGCAAGGACTTCGCTGGTTTGAGAGGTTCGGCTTTGGTTGGGTATGTGGAAGATTTGGCCGATCGCGAAAATGAAAACGGGATCCTGATGCATCGTCCCGGCTACGGCTTTATTTTCGATACGTTGCCTGAAGAAAACGTCGGGCGCGACGCCTACGCCAACTTGGTTGACGGCGCTATCTTCTTGCCTGTGACTTCAGGTATTGCCACGGCGGCAGAACGAGCAGTTCAAGATGCGATCACGATAGTGATGGCACACGATCTGACGCTATTTGACGGAAAAGGACATTGGTGGGCACATGGCCAGTCCGGTCGCATCAAGGCCAATGAGATTTTTTCGGGCGGCAGCGGTGACTTCGGTTTTGAGGCGGACGTGACGACCGGAGCATTGGGGTACGATTTCGCCATGTCTCGCAATTGGATTACAACGCTGGCCGTGTCTTTTGCCGGGATTGGCACCGACAGCAAGGGCGTGATTGAGCGCACTTCGGGTGATATGTCCGTCGCGACGGTGTCCGTGGCAGCCGCAAGACATTTTGAGGACTTTACCTTGCGTTTGGGGCTGGCATATTCCCGCGCTTCGGGCGAGGCCGATCAGCGCACCGTCGGTCATCGTCTGGAAACAGACGTGGACATTGACTACGTCACCGCCGTAGCTCGCGTGACGGCCAGGTCGCTTACGGAAAATATGCAGTTCGAACCGTTTGCTCAGTTGTCCGTAACGACGGCAAAAATGCACGACGGCTCGATTTTAGATAACGACAGCGACGGTGCGGTTGCAGGCGAAGGATTCAAGACCTCTGCGGACAATCGTGTCTGGGGAACAATGGAAGCAGGGGCCGATGCAGGTTGGCAGTTTGACATTGCCGATCTCATGCGCGTGAAGCCTCAGTTCGGTGTGTCCATGCGTACCTCTGTCGGTCAGACCGATTGGGAAATCAGAAGTCGCTTGTTTGACGGAAACGGATTATCCAAGGCGTCTTATGACAGCGCTCAGCGTTTTGCTGTGCGACTTCGGGCGGGGATTGAGCTTGCTCGCAGCGGCTATTGCGAAGTCAAACCACACTTCTGGAGCCGAGACAAAGAGGTGAAAACGGAACCCTACGCTTGGACTTTGCTTCTGGCGGGCACTTATGAACGTGCCTCGGATCAGGAGCAGTCCGGCTCGGTTTCGCTACAGTACCGACAGATTTTCTAAAAGCTGACGGACTACAAGTGCAGGCAGGAAAACACTTGAGAAGCCTGCCTGCGCAAACGAACAGGCTAACGTTTGCAAAAGTGCGTCAGCCTGTATTTGCCTGTTTCGATTGATTGCTGCATTCGTGACGAAATTATTCGAGCGTTAGAATGTAACGCCTTAGCGGACACCATTTTTTTGTCCGTACGTAGTTCGGAAAGACTGTTGCATGCCACCGCAGGCCGTGAGCATGCAATACAAAAAAGAAGAGAGAAATATGCAGCACAAAGAAGACATCGAGGTCAAGACCCCCGCGGCAGACGGGGTAGCGGCTCCGGTGGACTGGAAGTTGGCCCGCAGCTTGGTCGAACCGCTTTACCTGGATCAAAAGCTTTATACCGGGGAACCCCGACTGGCCCATGCCGACGGCATGGCAGAAATTTTGAAAGGCGTTCGTAACGACGACGAATTGATTGTTGCGGCGTACCTCTTTTCCGTGACGGATTGCATCCACGACGCAGACCGTTGGATTGAAAAGACGTTCGGGAAGAACGTTTTGCAGCTTGTTCGCGATCTTGAGCAGCTGATGCACGTCAGTCAGCGTGCTCGATCCGATAACCGCGAAAGCGGTGCCGTTTATCAGTCCGAAGCGCTGCGACGCATGCTGTTGGCCATGTGCCACGATCTGCGAGTGGTGGTTTTGCGTCTGGCAAGCCGCCTGCAGACGCTGCGTTGGTTCGCGCAGTCGCGCGCACCGGGTGCAGATGAGTACGGTCGCGAGACTTTAGCTCTTTACTCGCCCTTGGCTAATCGTTTGGGTATCTGGCAAATGAAGTGGGAGCTCGAGGATTTGTCCTTGCGCTTTACGGAACCCGAAATCTACAACGAGATTTCCAAAGAGCTCGACGAAACGCGTGAGCAGCGTCTTGCCTTTATGCGTGGTTGTGTCGAACGCATCCAGATGTTGTTGAAGGCCAACGGCATTGAAGCCGAAGTGAGCGGTCGCCCGAAACACATTTATTCCATCTACAAAAAGATGGTCCGCAAGCACTTGCGTTTCGATCAGTTGTTTGATATCCGTGCGGTGCGCATCATCGTTGATACGGTGGAGCACTGCTACGAAGTGCTTTCGCTGGTGCACGAAAACTTCACAGTGCTCTCGAAGGAATACGACGACTACATCGCCAATCCCAAGCCCAACGGGTACCAGTCTCTGCACACTGTGGTGACCGATCCTCACGGACGTCCGGTGGAAATTCAGATCCGTACACGCGCGATGCATGAGTTTGCCGAACTTGGTGTGGCTGCGCATTGGCGTTATAAGGAAACCGGCAATTCGAACAAGGACAAGGGAGCCGAAGCCGAAGAGCAGCGTGTTGCCTGGCTGCGTCAGTTGCTGGATTGGAAGAGCGATGTAGCGCCGCCTGCCGAACCAGGCCTTGAAGATGACCATGTTTATGCGCTGACGCCACAGGGACGCGTAGTCGAACTTCAAAAAGGGGCGACCCCCATCGATTTTGCCTATCAAGTGCATACTGAACTCGGTCATCGGTGCCGCGGTGCGCGTATCGACGGCCAGATGGTGCCGCTTAACACGCAGATTAAGACTGGTCAAACCGTTGAAATTGTGGCGGCAAAGACGGGGGGGCCGTCCCGTGATTGGCTTAACCCTGAGCTCGGCTTTGCCGTTAGCGCGCGCACTCGGACCAAGGTGCGACAGTGGTTCAATGCACAAAAACTGGCGGAACAGACGCAGGCTGGGCGTGAACGACTCGATAGGGAACTTGCACGTTTGGGCAAGACTGCCGTCCAGCTCGAGGAGATCGGTTGATGATCTGTGTGTAGCTTTTGCAAAGGAAGAGTTCAGTCTAAAAGCACTCGAGCAGGCCGTTCAGCCCCAAGTTGAAGAGCCCGAGCCTCAGCCCGAGGTGCTCGTCAGAAGCTCTCAGGCACAAAAGAGTCACAAATCCAATGTGCTTGTCGTTGGCATCGACAGTTTGATGACGCAGTTGGCAAAGTGCTGCCATCCGGCTCCTCCCGACGAAATCATCGGATTTATCACGCGCGGGCGTGGTGTCACGATTCATCGCATCGACTGTCCCAATGTCAAGAACCTTGTTGCTAACGATCAGGAACGCATGATCGAAGTCGGCTGGGGCAATCAGGCTGAGGCCGTTTACCCGGTCGATATCTACATTGTGGCGCGTGACCGACAAGGACTTCTTAAGGACGTCAGCGAAGTGTTCATGCGTGAAAAACAAAACATCACAGGGCTGAATACTGTTAACGTCAAGGGGGACGCCCATATGCGCATCTCGATTGAGATTCGTTCGTCGGAAGATCTTCGCCGATCACTCTCTCAATTGCGTGAACTAAAGGGCGTGATGAGCGTGCGTCGAGCCTGATAAACAAAGGTGCCGTCCGGACTTGTCTTCCTGACGGCATTTTTTTTGATGGTTTGTTCTTAGGATTGTTTTTCTGTAAAATCAGTATCTTATGTGCTTTAGTGCAAAAAAGTTCAAAAATTTTCGGAAAAAGACTTGCATTCCTGAAAAAGCACGGGTATAGTTCGCATCTCTCAGGCACATAGCTCAGTTGGTTAGAGCATCACCTTGACATGGTGGGGGTCGTTGGTTCGAGTCCAATTGTGCCTACCAGAATTTTTTGGAGACACCTAGCAAATGCGCGCGTCTAAGATCGTACGAACGACGAAGACCTGCAAACAGTAAGTCTGCGGGCGCGCGAAGGTGTTGAATAGGAAAAGAGTGCGGCTCACAGAGTCAGCACTCTTTTTTTTTATTTCGGCCGCGCGTGAAGCCATTTGCGCAACGCTAAAACGAAAGGGATTAGAAATGCTTTCCATCACTTTGCCCGACGGTTCCGTTCGCCAATACGAAGGACCGCTCTCTGTGGGTGACATTGCTGCATCTATCGGTACCGGCCTTGCCAAGGCTGCTCTTGCCGGCAAGGTTGACAACAAGCTCGTCGATTTGTCTCACATTGTCAAGACGGATGCCAACGTTGCCATCGTCACGGCAAAGGACCCCGAAGCTCTTGAGCTGATTCGTCACTCTACTTCGCACCTGATGGCTCAAGCTGTCAAGGAGCTTTACCCGACGGCTGAAGTGACGATCGGACCGGCCATTGAAAATGGCTTTTACTACGACTTCAAGTTTGAGCGCGCCTTCACGCCCGAAGATCTCGAAAAGATCGAAGCTCGAATGAAGGAACTTGTGAAAAAGGACATTCCGCTCGAGCGCTATACGTTGCCGCGCGATGAAGCCATTGCATATTTCAAGAGCATCGGCGAGCACTACAAGGCTGAAATTATCAGCGAAATTCCTGCAGGAGAAATTATTTCTCTTTACCGTCAGGGAGACTTCACGGATTTGTGCCGCGGACCTCACGTACCGAGCACGGGCAAACTCAAGGTCTTCAAGCTCATGAAGGTGGCCGGTGCATATTGGCGTGGCGACAGCAAGAACGAAATGCTGCAGCGCATCTATGGTACTGCCTGGGCAAAGAAAGAGGATCAGGAAGCCTATCTCACGATGCTCGCCGAGGCCGAAAAGCGTGACCATCGCCGTTTGGGCAAGGAACTCGATCTTTTCCATCTGCAGGAGGAAGCTCCGGGTCTGATCTTTTGGCATGCCAAGGGTTGGACGCTGTGGCAGGTTGTTGAACAGTTCATGCGCCGCATTTATCGCGAAAATGGCTATCAGGAAGTTAAGGCACCGCAGCTGCTCGATCGCTCTTTGTGGGAGCGCTCCGGTCATTGGGCCAAGTACCGCAGCAATATGTTTACAACCGAATCGGAAAACCGCTACTACGCGCTCAAACCGATGAACTGTCCGGGGCACATTCAGCTCTTTAATTCGGGCTTGCGCAGCTACCGCGATCTTCCGCTCCGCTACGGCGAATTCGGTCAGTGCCATCGTAATGAGCCATCGGGAGCGTTGCACGGTTTGATGCGAGTGCGTGGTTTTACCCAGGACGACGGTCATATTTTCTGCACGGAAGATCAGATCCTGAAGGAATGCATGGATTTCACTCGTATCGTGCGCGATGTCTATCACACGTTCGGTTTTGAAGACATTCTCTACAAAGTGGCGACTCGTCCGGAAATGCGTATCGGTGAAGATGCTGTTTGGGACAAAGCCGAAGCCGCTTTGACCGAGTCGCTCGATGCCTGTGGGTTGCCGTATGAAATTCTGCCGGGTGAAGGTGCCTTCTACGGCCCGAAGATTGAGTATCACCTCAAGGATTGCCTCGGCCGAACCTGGCAGTGCGGTACGATTCAGGTCGACTTCCAGATGCCGGGACGTCTGGGTGCCGAATATGTTGCCGAAGACAATTCACGCAAGGTGCCTGTGATGTTGCATCGCGCCATTCTCGGTTCGCTCGAGCGTTGGATCGGTATGTTGATCGAACACTACGCCGGTGCTATGCCTGTGTGGCTCTCTCCGGTTCAGGTAGCAGTGGCTTCTATTACGGATGCACAGTCCGAATTTGCTGCCGATGTTGCGCGAAAGATGCGCGAAGCCGGAATTCGTGTCGTTGAAGATTTGCGCAGTCAAAAGATCAACTATAAAATCCGCGAACTGACTTTGCAGAAGCTGCCTTACATCGCCGTTGTCGGTGACAAAGAGGCTCAGTCCGGCACGGTCAGCGTGCGTGCACGCGGAGGCAAAAACCTTGGCGTCATGCCTATTGAGGAATTTATTGCCCGTGTGGTGAGTGAGGATCAGTCCCGCAAGAACACGGACGATTGATCACACATTGATCAGAATGCGCCATGCCTAGTGGAGGCGCATCAAATAAAACTATTTTGGGAGACGTGCCATAGCACAAGATCGCAATCACCGAATCAATCGTGAGATTCGGGTACCTGAGGTTCGACTGACGGGCGTTGACGGCGCCCAGATCGGTATTGTTTCGACGGCCGAAGCGCTTCGGATGGCTGAAGATTACGACGTGGATCTCGTAGAGGTCGCGCCTAACGCTCAGCCCCCGGTTTGCCGCCTGATGGATTACGGTAAGTTCCGTTATCAGGAGCAGAAGAAGGCTCAGGAAATGAAGGCTCGTCAGAAGGTGATTCAGGTTAAGGAAGTCAAATTCCGCCCTGCCACTGACGAAAATGACTACCAGACCAAGCTGCGCGCTCTTCGCCGCTTCTTGGCCGACGGCGACAAGGCCAAGGTAACGCTGCGCTATCGCGGCCGTGAAATGGCTCATCAGGATTTGGGTGCCCAGATCATGCACCGCATTCGAGATGAACTCGCTGAAGAAGCCCAGATCGAGCTGCAGCCGAAGCTTGAGGGGCGCCAGATGATCATGGTGCTCGCTCCCAAGCGCAAAAAATAAAAATGCGTGTATAATCGCACGCTCTTAACGCCCAGAAGCGCAGGGGAATTTGCGCTTCTGGCTTTTTAAAAAGTCGGGGCGGGCAAAAGAAGTCGGGAGCAAAGATTCCCGCGCCTGGAGTTCCGACAAATCATGAGGAAATACGGCAAATGCCGAAGATGAAAACTAAGAAGGCTGCGAGCAAGCGCTTCAAGGTCCGCGCCGGCGGTTCCATCAAGCGTGCCCACGCCACCAAGCGTCATATCCTGACCCATCGTTCGACGAAGAACAAGCGTCACCTCCGCGGCATGGTCACCATCCACGAGTCTGACAGCAAGTCGATTCACCGCATGATGCCTTACGCTTAATAAGAGGAGAGGATAGAGATGCCCCGAGTAAAACGTGGCGTGACGGCTCGCGCCCCCCCCAAGAAGATTCTTGCCCTCGCTAAGGGCTTCCGTCTGCGTCGCAACAACGTTTTCCGCGTTGCCAAGCAGGCTGTGATGCGTGCCGGTCAGTACGCTTATCGTGACCGCCGCGACAAGAAGCACGTGTTCCGCCGTCTGTGGATTGCTCGTATCAACGCTGCAACCCGCTCCAACGGCATGACCTACAGCCGCTTCATGAACGGTCTCAAGAAGGCCGGCGTGATGCTCGACCGCAAGGTTTTGGCTGACATGGCTGTGTTCGACAAGGCCGGTTTCGCCAGCCTCGTTGCTCAGGCTAAGGCTGCTCTGGCTTAATCCGAGCAGGGAGCATGTGTAGAACCGTTTGCTGACGGTGTTGCCGGAAGCGGCGGTTCGATCAAAAAAGAGGTTCGGTGCTGAAAAGTGGCCGGACCTCTTTTTTTTAGACGAAAATTCGCCAAAATTGCGTCATCTTGTTCTCGTGAACATGAGACGGATGAGTCGACACTTGTGCGAAACCGCTCGAGCGCCGATTCGAATAGACAATTGATTGAAAATCCACCGGGTGTGAAGAAATGGATGATTTAGTGCAAATCGTGGAATCGGCACGTGCCGATTTCGCGGCCGCTCAACAAAATGCCGCGCTCGAAGACGCCAAAGCAAAGTACATTGGCAAAAACGGAGCCATCACTGCGCTGATGCGTGGGCTGGCCGGCCTTACGCCGGAGCAAAAGCGCGAGCGCGGTCCGGCCATCAATAAGGCAAAGGCTCAAATCGAGGCTCTTTTGAATGCTCGCCGCGAAGAGCTTGCCGATGCAGCCATGCAGGCCAAGCTGACTGCCGAAGCGGTTGACGTGACGCTGCCGGGCCGCCGTATTGCCCGCGGTGGCATCCATCCTGTAATTCGTACCTGGATGCGCATTGAAGAAATTTTTGCTTCCATTGGATTTGATGTGGCTGATGGCCCCGAAATCGAAAGCGACTGGTATAGCTTCACTGCGCTTAACAATCCGCCGAACCATCCTGCTCGCTCCATGCAAGACACCTTCTATGTGGATCGTTGCGATGAAAAGGGAATGCAACTGCCGTTGCGTCCGCATACCTCGCCGATGCAGGTGCGTTATGCCCGGACCCACACGCCTCCGATTAAGGTAATTGCACCGGGACGTACGTATCGTGTTGATAGCGACGCCACGCATTCGCCGATGTTCCATCAGGTCGAAGGTCTTTGGGTCGCTGAAAATATTTCCTTTGCAGACCTGAAGGGCGTCTACACCGACTTCCTGCGTCGCTTCTTTGAAACTGAAGACCTTAAGGTTCGCTTCCGTCCGAGTTACTTCCCCTTTACCGAACCCAGTGTCGAAGTGGATATGGCCTTTACCAGCGGACCGCGTAAAGGCAAGTGGCTTGAAATTTCCGGTGCTGGCGAGGTGCATCCTAACGTCATTCGCAACTACGGTCTGGATCCTGAAAAGTACATTGGTTTTGCCTTTGGTTCCGGTCTTGAACGCCTGACGATGCTGCGCTACGGCATTGACGATTTGCGCCTGTTCTTTGAAGGCGATCTGCGCTTCTTGCGCCAGTTCAAATAATCGGTGAGGAGATAGAAAAAATGTTGTTTTCCGAAGAATGGCTGCGCAGTGTCGTCAATCCTGATTTGACGAGCGACGAGCTGGCCGAAGCCATGACCATGGCCGGTCTTGAAGTCGAAGATTGCTCGGCGATTGCGCCTGCTTTTGAAGGCGTGGTGGTTGCCGAAGTCGTCGATTGCGTTGATCACGAAAATTCTGATCATCTGCATGTTTGCAAGGTCAACGTTGGCGCACCGGAATTGCTGCAAATTGTGTGTGGTGCTCCCAACGTTAAGACCGGCGTCAAAGTGCCTTGTGCTTTGATTGGCGCCGTGTTGCCCGGCAACTTCAAGATCAAGAAGGCTAAGATGCGCAGCGTCGAAAGTTTCGGCATGCTGTGCTCGTCCCGCGAACTCGGCATCAACGAAGACCATCAGGGCCTGTGGATTCTGCCGGCGGATGCTCCTGTCGGCATGGATATTCGCGAATACGCCAAACTTGATGACAAGCGCTTTGAAATCAAGCTCACGCCCAACCGCGGCGATGCGCTTTCGATCATCGGTGTAGCACGAGATGTACACGCCATCACAGGTGCGCCTCTCAATATGCCCAAGTTCGATGCTGTGGAACCGACTTGCGAGTGCGTCAAACCTGTGCACATCGAAGCTCCTGATCTGTGTGGCCGCTTCACCGGTCGTGTCATCAAGGGACTCAACGCTAAAGCCCCGACGCCTCAATGGATGAAGGATCGTCTGGAACGCTCGGGTCAACGCAGCATTTCCGCCTTGGTCGATATCTCCAACTACGTCATGCTGGAGCTGGGTCGTCCTACGCACTTCTTTGATCTCGACAAGCTTACGGGCGACGTGACGGTGCGCTGGGCCAAGCAGGGCGAAAAGCTCGAATTGCTCAACGGTCAGATGCCTGAATTGAACGAATACTTCGGCGTTGTGTCTGACGAAGCCGGTCCGCAGGCCATCGCCGGCATTATGGGCGGTGAACCGACCTCAATCAGCGATGATACGGTCAATGTGTTTATCGAAGCCGCCTTCTGGCAGCAGGTGTCCATCCAGGGCCGTTGCCGTAAGCTCAATTTCTCGACCGATGCCGCTTATCGCTTCGAACGTGGTGTTGACTGGGCTTCGAATGTCGAGCACATGAATTACGTTACTAAGCTTGTGCTCGAAATTTGCGGTACGCCCGAGACCCGCGTTGGTCCTGTTGACGATCAGTGCGTCAATCTGCCCGCTGTTCGCGTGGTTCGCATGCGTCCTGATCGTTGCCGCAAGATCGTCGGTGTTGACATTTCCGACGAATTCATGGCCGAAGCCTTTACGCGCCTTGGCTTTGAATTCACTCGAGAAGGTGCCGATTTTGTTGTGACAAGTCCCGCCTACCGCTTTGATATCGAAATCGAAGAGGATCTTGTGGAAGAAGTTGCTCGTTTGTACGGCTACGAAAAACTTCCAGATTTGCCGCCGTTGGCACGTTGCGGCATGCGCAGTCCTGCAGAAGGCTCTCGTTCCAACCACGCGCTTCGTCTGTCTCTGGCCGGCCTCGGCTACCAGGAACTCGTGAACTTTAGCTTTGTACAGGAACAGTGGGAAAAAGACTTTGCAGATAATGACAAGCCGATTCGTTTGCTTAATCCGGTCGCAAGTCAGCTTTCGGTGATGCGCACGCAACTTTTGGGCGGTCTTGTTGACATTCTGCGCTTTAATCTCAACCGCAAGGCGGATAACGTTCGCGTCTTTGAACTCGGCCGCGTGTTCTTCCCGGATGAAACAGTTGGTGATAGCGAAACGACGGTCAAGGGTGTTCGTCAACCTTTGCATGTGGCTGGCCTTGTTTACGGCGATGCACACGAAGATTGTTGGGCAGAGGCCAAGCGTCCGGTAGATTTCTTTGACGTCAAGGGCAACGTGGAGAATCTGGTCGCTCCGCTCAAGGCTACGTTTGAGGCGGCCACGCATCCTGCCATGCATCCGGGACGTTGCGCTCGCGTGATTGTCAATGGCAAGGCTGTCGGTTATGTTGGAGAACTTCATCCGAAGGTGTGTCGTGTCTATGAACTTCCGAAGCCCCCTGTGGTGTTTGAGCTTGAAGTTGCGCCCTTGTGCGAGTTGGATGTGCCGAGTGCTCGAGCAGTGAGTAAGTTCCAGCCGGTTCACCGCGACATTAGCGTGACGGTGCCCAACGATGTCACTTGTGCTCAGTTGCAGGATGCCGTTGCTCGCATTCGCCGTACGAAGCCTGAAGCGATGATCATTGAGTCGCTTGATCTCTTTGATGTCTATCGTCCCGAAGCTTCTGCGGAAAAGAGCATGGCGTTCCGCCTAACGCTCTCGACGCAGGGCTCTGAGGCCATCGGCGAAAAAGACGCTGAAGCGGCTTTTGTTGCTGTGGAACAAGCATTTGCTGATCTGGGTGCAACGCTGCGCAAATAACAGGAAGGAAATTTTCCTGTAGAATGCGACACCCTTTTGATTTAACTTAAAAAAAATAAGAAAGATGGATAATCAAAGCTCAATCAGCAGCTCGCTTGATGCCATGTTCCCAAACACGGAAGGGACGACGCCGACGGTTACGAAAATGCATTTCATCGAAATGCTCAAGGAGCATGTCGGTCTGTCTCGTACCGAAGCCAACGAGGTGGTCGAGTCTATTTTTGACGAGATGCAACAGGCACTTACCGAAGGCCGAGAAATTAAACTCGCTAACTTCGGTACATTCAGCACTCGCGACAAGCAGGCTCGACCCGGTCGCAACCCTCGTACGGGTGCTCCCTATGAGATCAGTGCTCGTAGGGTTGTGACGTTCCTTCCGGCACCGTTCATGCGTGATGCTGTGGCCGGTTATGCCGGCCCTGTGTCTCAGGATGGAGCTTGATCGGGCAAACAAGATCGCTCTGATCCGCTAAACTTGACAGGCTAATTTGCCGTGTGCGGTTTCGGATCAAAAATTCACAAAACCGACGCACATTTTTCGATGTTCGTCGGTTTTTTATCGTCTAAAAGAAAGAAAGTTCAAATGAGCGACAACAATCAGTCCGGTCGTTTTTATTCGTTGCAGGAAGTTTCTGCCCAGTGTGGCCTTGCTCCTTACATCCTGCGCTATTGGGAGTTGCATTTTCCGGAGTTGACAGCGGATGACTCCAAACCGAAGCATATGTACAACGCTTCGGATATTTCGCTCATTAATCGCATCAAGACGCTGCTGTACGTCGAACACTTGACCATTGAGCAGGCTAAGGGGCGTCTGAAGCAGGAGATGGCTTTCCCGGTTGATTACTCTGGCAAGGCAAAGGAAGCCGCAACTGTAGAAGCGAAGGCTGAACCGCAACAGGCTGCGTCCGTTCAGGAAGTAACGCCCGAACCACAGGTCGAAGTAGCCCCCGTGGTAGTTGCACCGGCACCTGAAGTCGTCGAGCCCGTGCAGGAATCTGCTCCTGAAACCGCAAAGAGCGAAGAGGCCGCTCACACTGCGACCGAATCCGTTGCCCTGCCGATAGACGAAATTCATCGCGCAGCGGCTGCCGAGCTTGCGAATCTTCGTGGTGAAGTTCAGTCGCTTCAGTCTCAGCTTGCAGAAGAACGTCAGAAGACGGCAAGCGCTCAAGAGCTGCTGTCGGCCGAAGTCGCTAAGGTTCTGGAGACGAGTCAGGCTCTGCAGGCCAAGACGGATGAACTAGCTCAGGTCAACCAAGCGCTCGTTGCCGCTCGCGCTCAGTTGGCCCAGCTCAATGAAGAACTGACGGCGGCTCGTGGTGAATTGGCGTCGAAGCAGACCGAACTGGCGACTGCATTGCAGTATTCGGCCACTAACGAAAGCGCACGTGCGGCAGCCTTTGACCGATTGGAAGCCGAAAACGCCTTGTTGCGTGGCAAGGTTTCCAATTTCGTCAATCAACTCAAGGACTTGTCGGCTGTTTTGACGAAGACGAAGTAAGAGACAGATTCGAAAGGAGATCGTCTCTCGACTCACACTCAAAGAAAAATTTGCGGCTTATGCGGTGGATGACTTGAAAATTTTTTTCGAATGCCGCATAATACACAACTCGTTCGGGGCGTAGCGCAGCCTGGTAGCGCACTTGCATGGGGTGCAAGGGGTCGCGAGTTCGAATCCCGCCGCCCCGACCATAATTCCAGGAAGGAGACGTTTGTAGCGTCTCCTTTTTTATTGTCTTCTTCTATGCTTTCCCCGCCAATCAAGGCATCCAGCTCGATACGTTCTCTTGTAGTGTCACATTAAGCCTTGTCTTCTTTTGTCTACTGCTCTAAATTTTTGGTACCAATGAGGGTTGCAATTTAGGGTACCAATGAAAAATTGCTTTTTAATCCTCGGATTTTTTGGTACCAATAGCTCTCTTCGTCATTTGAAAAAACCTTTTAAATCAATGCTCTGAGCTGGAGATGCCATGAAAATCGTTGCTCCAATCTCTGAAAAGAAAATCAAGACCCTGCAAAAATCTTCAGCTTGCGGTGTTGTGCCCGGGCTATGGGTGAAGGTTGTCCCGCTCAAGAACGGAGAGCTTGCGAAGTATTTTGTGTTGAGGGAGCGTTCGATTAACAGAACCTTCAATCTCGGCAAGTATCCGGACATGTCTCTCGCAGAGGCTTTTAAAAAAGCCGCAGAATGGAAAGAAAAGGTCAAGCAAGGGGTAGACCCTGCCAAGGAGGAAAAGGCGCGTAGAGACGCGCTCAGACGCGAGCGCGAGGGGATTTGTGAAGCGCTTGACATCCTGACGTTTGAAAAACTGATCCGACAGTGGGTCGAGTTCAACGAGGCTCGAGGTAAATGGAGCAAGACTCTCCAAGAGCAAAACCCAGATTTGGGACGGGTTCTTTCGCAACCATATCCCTGAGTCGTTGCGTGTGTGCCCGTTGACGCAATTGACGGCGCAGATGTTTTACGACGCTCTGGCAGAAAAATGGCGCACGATGGTCGACACGCCCGAGCGTATTCTGTCGGACGCTCGGCAGGCCATTGACTGGGCGATGCACTCCGAGATGATCCCCCAT
>ERZ791621.609-NODE-609-length-18263-cov-2.35929_pt1 | contig 18263 bp, 8 predicted proteins | sample MGYA00510270_ERZ791621 | MGnify/ENA primary metagenome ERZ791621 (study PRJEB30046, sample SAMN00715189) | human gut metagenome | study: EMG produced TPA metagenomics assembly of the A metagenome-wide association study of gut microbiota in type 2...
TTGGGCCAAGCCGGTGGGCGGGAGTGATAACGGCTCGTTTGCCAAAGCCGGTATTCCCATCATTTGGTATCATACCGACGGTCATCCCGATTACCATCAGCCTTCTGACCATGCAGACCGTCTGAATTGGGATAAAGTGGTTGAAATATCTAAGGCCTCTTTCCTTAACGTCTGGAATCTGGCTAACGAAAAGGATTATTAAGAACGAAATGAAAACTAAACTAACTAATTGTGTAAAAACCGTATTACTTTCTTTTATGCTGGGAGTGCTGTTTGCTTGTTGTCAGGGGGCGGCCTCTTCCGGCAATGCAGGAAAAAATGCTTCCCGGGTGAGGATTGCTTCCAATGACTCTGCGAAGCTGGTTCCTGATAAAGCCCTGAATGATGCGTCTTGCGTACTTGCAGGTTTGCCGGTTGATAAAGCAAGCGGAAAGCTTTACGCACTGACTCGGACCAAGGAATGGAAGAACCATGCCCGTTACATGGATCAGATATGGAATGTTTTCCGGCAGACGGCTCCCCGGCTGGTAGCTTTCTCACAGACGGAACTGGAAGACATCAATACTCGTTGCCATACTCTGTTTTATCCTTTCGGCGGTCCTGACTTTCTGTTTGCCAATGCGTTCTTCCCCGAGATGGACACGTATGTACTGATCGGGTTGGAACCTGCCGGCACTGCTCCGAAAGTGAAGCATCCTTCTGCCGAAACTTACCGGTTGTATCAGAATGCCGTATCGAACGTACTCAATCTGAGTTTCTTTAACGATATGGATAAGGAACTGGCCAATGATACCATCGACGGGGTTGTCCCCATCTATTCGTTATTGATGGCCCGGGGGAACCGTAAGATAGTCAGCATTCAGGAAGTGTGGTTATCGGAAACCGGAGATCTTTTCGAAAGAAAAGAGGGGGATACCATCCGGAACACATGCAGTGCAGGGATGGAAGTCCGGTTTTTCCGTCCGGGCGCTTCCCGATTGCAGACCCTCTATTATTTCTGTACAGATATCAGTAACGAGGGGTTGCAAGCCAACCGACCGTTACAGGCGTTTATGGACCGTTTTGATGCGGAGACCACAGCAACATTTGTCAAGTCGGCTTCCTATCTGATGCACGAACCTGCTTTTTCGCGCATACGCGAGACGATTCTTCAGAAATCGTCTGCTGTTGTACAAGATGACTCTTCTATTCCGTTGTCCTGTTTTGATCCGGAGGTGTGGTCGGTTACTTTATACGGTACCTTCTACAAGCCGATCTCCACTTTCTCTCAGTATCTTCAGCCGGAATTGCGCGATGCCTATCAACTGGGTGATCCGAAACCTCTTAATTTCAGGATTGGCTATGCACGGCAATCCAATTTGCAGGTCGCAAGAAGAAAATAGTCCCGGTTAATGACTTTTCGCAAGAAGGTTAACCGGGAATTAACCCTCCTCCTAACCCTTCCTCATTAGTTTTGCGTCCTGAATAAAATGCAAGGGGGATGTGTCGAAACTCTTTTCACCACAGCCTCTGTTAGAAAATAAAATTAAGCTATGAGGAAGAATTTTTCAACTATTCTAATTGTCGGTGCAGCCCTTTTACTGGCTTCGTGTGTACAACAAAAAGAGTCTTTCAGCCCTGTAGACTATGTGAATCCTCTGATGGGGACGGAGTCTACTTATGCTTTTTCACATGGGAATACTTATCCTGCGGTGGCGGTTCCCTGGGGAATGAATTTCTGGAGTCCGCAGACCGGAGAGAACGGTAGCGGCTGGATGTACACGTATACCGACAGCCTGATACGGGGGTTCCGCCAGACCCATCAGCCCAGTCCGTGGATTAACGATTACGGTACTTTCTCTGTTATGCCGCTGTCCGGTGTGCTGAAAATGGATCATAAAGAGCGGGGAGTACCTTTCTCACATACCCAAGAGGAGGCGGCTCCCTACAGTTACAGCGTTACGTTTGCCGACGGACTCCGGACAGAACTTTCCGCTACTTCACGCGGAGCGGTATTCGAAGTCACCTTTCCGCAGGACTCTGCCCAGTATATCGTTGTGGATGCCTACAACGGTGGAAGTGCGTTGACGATTGACCGGGAGAATCGGTGCGTGACCGGTGTGGCGCGTAATCACAATGGCGGGGTACCGGATAACTTTGCCAACTATTTCCGAATAGAGTTCAGTCATCCCATTGCAGAAGAAGGCGTATATGACGGAGATACACTGATGCGCCATCGGCCGACGTTGGAGAGTGATTATACTTGTGCCTACCTCAGGTTTAATGTGCCGGCGGGAGAGAAATTAACCGTCCGTACCGCCTCCTCGTTCATAAGTCCTGCACAGGCGCTTGTCAATTTCAGTCGCGAAGTGGGAGGCAAGAGCCTTGCCCAGGTGAGAGAAGAAGCCCGAAAACAATGGAACAGTTATCTGGGACGAATTGAAGCGGAGGGAAGCAGCGAGGAGCAATTGCGTACCTTTTACTCTTGCCTCTACCGGACCCTGCTCTTCCCCCGCGAATTTTATGAGTTCGATGCTCAGGGGAAACCTGTCTATTACAGTCCTTACAATGGGAAGATACAGGATGGCTATATGTATACCGATAATGGATTCTGGGATACGTTCCGTGCCGTCCATCCCTTGTTTACCTTATTATATCCGGAAGTTTCCGAGCGGGTTACCCAATCCATCCTCAATGCTTACGATGAAAGTGGGTTCATGCCCGAGTGGGCGAGTCCAGGCCACCGGGAATGTATGATTGGTAATAATTCCATCTCCTTGTTGACAGACGCATGGATGAAAGGCATTCGTACCATCTGTCCGGAGAAGGCTCTTGAAGCAATGATTCATCAGACCGAGGCCCGGCATCCCGGAATCAGTTCGGTGGGACGTGACGGATTCGGTTACTATGACCGTTTAGGCTATGTTCCCTATCCCGAAGTGCACGAGGGCACGGCCAAGACCCTTGAATATGCTTACGCCGACTGGTGTGTCGCACGTTTTGCCGACTCCATTGGCCGGAAAGAGATTGCCGATACCTATTACCGGAAAGCCCTCAACTACCGGAACCTTTACTATCCCGACTATGGATTCATGTGGGCAAAAGATGCCAATGGGAAATGGAGAGACGCTTTTGACGCGACGGAATGGGGAGGCCCTTTCACGGAGGGCAGTTCCTGGCACTGGACGTGGAGTGTCCTTCATGATCCCGAAGGCTTGTCTCGATTGATGGGAGGACATACAGCGATGGAAGCCCGTCTCGACTCTATGTTTACAGGGCCCAATACCTATAATTACGGTACTTACGGTTTTGTTATCCACGAGATAGCCGAGATGGTGGCTCTTGACATGGGGCAATATGCACATGGCAACCAACCTGTGCAACATGCCATCTATCTATACGACTATATCGGCCGGCCCTGGAAGACCCAGAAGCACGTCCGCGAAGTGATGGATAAGCTTTATCACTCCGGCAGCAAAGGCTACTGCGGTGACGAAGATAATGGGCAGACTTCCGCCTGGTATGTCTTTTCCGCCATGGGATTCTATCCGGTTTGTCCCGGTGTTCCGGAGTATGCCATGGGATCTCCGCTCTTCCCGAAACTGACATTACATTTGCCCGGCGGAAAGAACTTCACTGTGAAGGCGGAAGGCAATAGCCCGGCGAACCGGTATATCGGGAAAGCCCTGCTCAATGAAAGTGAATTTACCCGTAACTACCTGACGCACCGTGAGCTTACTTCCGGAGGAGAGCTGGTGTTATGGATGGACAGCGTGCCCGATTCCCGGCGCGGCATTCAGAAGGAAGACTTGCCTTACTCTTACTCCAACGGGCACTAATCGGCGCATACGTTTGCCAATTCTATAATTTTTCGTATTTTTGTTGCACTATGAAACGGATGACGCATTTATCGAAGAACAGTATATGAGAAGGTTGGGATGTTTGTTTGCTATCGGAATGATGTGGCTTTGCATAGTCGATTGCTTCTCGCAGGGACTTCTTTTCTATGGGAACGAAAAGCGGATTAGTGAGCGTGCCACCTATTCTGTTTTGCGTGAAGGGCACGAGCGCACTTTCACCAACGCTTTCCGTATCTCCTTTGATTATCTGGTCCGGAATGTGGAGAGTCCCGGTTACATCCTTTATCTGGAAGACCGGGATGCCGGGAAAACTTATAGTTTTACGTATCTGCACAAACCCGGCGACCGTTGTTCTTTCTCCTTCAACGAAGACGGCAAACGTATCTTTTGTACTTTCGAACTGGATAAGGAAGACTATGATCACCGCTGGTTGCCTGTTTCCATAGCTTTGGATATACCCGCAGACTGTGCCCGAATTACGATTGGCAAGCGGAGCAAGGAGATCTCCAACCTGGGACTGGAGCCGACAGGATTCTCACCGCATATTTATTTTGGTAAATGCGAATACATCCTGGATGTGGCTTCGTATGCCATCCGTAACTTGTCTCTTACCGACGGTGAAGAGATCATGATATTTCCTTTGAACGAGAGCAGCGGAGAAGATGTGCACGACAGCCGGGGACATGTTGTGGGACAGGTCACCAATCCTGTGTGGCTGATTAATCAGTCCTACTACTGGAAAGAACTTTTTACGGACTATTCTTCCACGCCTTCCGGTCTTAACTTTGACAAGACACACCAGAACATCCTCTTCTTTAATCAGGACTCTCTGTCCGCGTTCGACCTTTACACGCACGAATTATCGAAGACACCTTATAAGACCCCTCTTCCGGTTCAGCTTCGCCTGGGTATGAACTTTCTGGATGAGGCATCCCGTGAGCTGTATACTTATGAAGTGGCCGATTCGCATGGCGATGCCATGGTGGCGGCGCTGGATCTTACTACCAAAGAGTGGCGTCCGGCCAGTTCCGACTATCTTTGCCAACAGCTCCATCATCATTGCGGATTCTTTCATCCGGGCGAAAGAAAGTTTTTCCTGTTTGGCGGTTACGGAAGCCGTAGGTACAGCAATACGTTCCTGGCGTACGATTTGAATACCTGTCGTTGGGATACACTGGCCTTCTCCGGCGACCGGGTGATTCCCCGTTACTTTTCGGGCATGGCTGTGAGCAATGATTACAAGCGGGTATACCTCTACGGAGGCATGGGCAACGAAGCCGGTGATCAGAATGTAGGGCGCAACTATCTGTACGATTTATACCGGATAGATATGCAGACCCGTTCGGTGCAGAAACTCTGGGAAACGAAAGCACCGGCGGTCAATCGGGTGGTACCCCGTAATATGATACTCTCTGCCGATGAAAAACACCTGTTCCTCCTGGGATATCCCGAATATCTGCCCAATTCCACTTTGCAGTTGTACCGGTTGTCTGTGCGTGACGGTGAGTGTGAAGCGGTGGGAGACAGTATTCCTATTGTTTCGGAAGAGATTGCTACCAACGCCAATCTATACTTCAATGAAGAATTAAATGAGTTCTATTGTTCCGTCCAAGAGTTCGAGAAGCACGGGCAAGTGACTACCCGTCTATACTCCCTGTCTGCTCCGCCGGTTACATTGGACGATGTGGAATACTATAGCCGGAGGCGGAATGCCCTGAATGCCGGTCTGCTGGGAGCAGTCGTGGGTGGAGTATTATTGTTGGCGGCCTGTGTATGGGGCATCATGCACCATAAGCGGAAGCGGGACAGGATGTCTGCCGAGACCGCATCTGCCGGAGTACGTCCGGAAGAAGTGTCCGATATACCAGAAGTTCCGGCTGTGGAGTCACCGGAAGTGAAAGAAGAAGAAGTTGAGAAAGAGCCTTCCGAGTGGGAAGAATTGCCGGCGGTATTGCCGCCCGACAAGAATGCTATTTTCCTTTTCGGCATGTTTACCATTCTCGATAATGCCGGACGTGACATTACCTATATGCTCAGTCCCAAGCTGCGTACTATCTTTTTGTATATTCTGCTGAACAGTGTAGGCAAGAGGGGAGTGCTTTCGTCTGACATGAATCAGATATTCTGGCCCGATAAGTCCGGCAGCAATGTGAAGAACCTCAAAGGAGTTTCCATGAATCATGTGAGGAAGATATTGCAGGATGTGGACGGCATCGAACTCGTATACCGCAACGGATACTTCTGCATGGTGTTTGGCGAAGAGTTTTATTGCGATTACATTCGTCTGATGAACCTTACCTCTCCGGAGAAAAAGAAGAAAGAGACTCCCGGTGCCATACGTGCGGAATGGTTGGAAATACTTTTGCGGGGTAAGTTCATACCCGCCGCCGAGTCCGACCTTTTCGATTACTACAAACAGAAAGTGGAAACGCTGATCCATTCTCTTCTGCCCGGCCAGTTGGAACTGGCTTACCGGGATGCCCGGTTCAGTATCGTCATCCGTCTTTGTAACATCCTCTTTATAGCCGATCCTTTGTCAGATCTGGCACTTGCTTATACCGTTTGTGCCCTTCGGAAGCAGAACAACCAGGAGGAAGCCATCAGGCGTTATGCCGCGTTTACGAAAGATTATAGACGGGTGATGAACGAGGAGTACGGCATAGCTTTCGCTGACATCAAGGTCTGAGTCTCCCTCCCGATTGTCAGTTTGTCAAAATGATAAAGCAACCTCTCTGCTTTTGGTTTTTTCGGCCGTCGGGCGGGGCATGACCGGAAAAACGCCGCCATTTCGTTTATCGGTTTATCTTTCTGATGGTATAGATACCTGTTCTTGCTAATTAAAGACGGTGACGAGCCTCTTCGCATACCTTGTGTTCGCTTTAGAGAAGAATGCCTGTCCTTTTGATACATCAAACAGGACTTCTTCAACAGACCAACCGGAAGTAGAACGGGCTTCTCAGGGCTTTTGTTCCGGAACAATATATGATAACTGCCAAAACATATAGAGATATTTAGAAAAGAAGTAAGCATTTTCCGAAAATGCTTACTTCTTTCTGACCAAATGCTTCCTTCTTTTTCCGAAAAGTAAGGTACTTTTCATCTCAGATCGAGGCTTTGAAGGTCGGTTACTCCGGTTTTTCGTGTTCAACAACCCGGTTCTTGCCGTATTTCTCTTCCGGTTGAGCTCTTTTGGAAGAAGACCTCGTCAACGGAAAAGGCTTTTTGCTGTCTTTCTGAAACCTTGGTTCTTCTTTGTGCTATCTTTGTGTATTTTTTAATGAGTGGAAGTCAATGTCTGGACTGCTGTAGGGTCGGGTTAACAAGAAATATGAGAGGTTAATCGCTTCGTTAACCCTTATTTAATCCCTCTCTTAAGACCATGGAGATACCTTTGCTTTCGTCTTTAGTTAAAAAGAGTCAGCAACGCCTTGCTTGATTCCTAATGTTAATTTTAATTCATTATTATTATGAGAGAACGAAAATTAGTAGAAAGAGCCGTAAGGATTTCAGGGATGTTTGTCCTTCTTTCGGGTATGGGACTTCAACCTTGCCTTGCTTCTCACAGCTACAATGCAGCATCTGCCGGAGTGGTGCAGGTAGAACAGCAGAAACAGAAAATAACCGGTTGTGTTCTTGACGTTACGGGTTCTCCGCTTCCCGGGGCTTCTGTATTGGTAAAGGGTGCTCCCGGACGTGGAGCGATCACCGATATGGATGGTAACTTCTCGGTTGAAGCGGAACAGGGAGAGCAACTTGAGATCTCCTTTATTGGAATGGAAACACAAGTCGTGACCGTTTCCGCAAAGACCCGTCTGCAGATCACCCTGAAAGAGGACAGCAAAACCTTGGACGAAGTCGTGGTGGTGGGTTATGGTACACAAAAGAAAGCCAACCTCACCGGAGCCGTAGCCAGTGTTTCGGCAGAGACATTGGAGAGTCGCCCGATCACCAATCTTAGCCAGGGACTACAGGGTATGATCGGTAACCTGAACATTTCCGCCGACAACGGTGCGCCGGGCAAAGGATACGGGTTCAACGTTCGTGGTACTACATCTATAAACTCTTCCGGACCCTTGGTACTGGTCGATGGCGTGCAGATGGATCCCAACATGATCAATCCGGCCGATGTGGAAAGCGTATCGGTATTGAAGGATGCGGCTTCGGCTTCTATTTACGGAACACAGGCAGCCTATGGTGTCGTGCTGATTACCACCAAGAAAGGTAAAGACGAGAAAGCCAAGATCTCGTTCTCGTCCAACTGGTCTGTCAATTCGCCTACACGTAAACCGGAGTACATGGATTCGTGGACATTTGCCAATTTCCATAATCTGACCAACCGCAACTCGGGTGGAGGCGATTACTACGACAAGAACTATATGGATCATATCTATGCCTATTATACCGACCCGAAACACAATCTGCCGGTATTCATCGATCCGTCCAATCCCAACAAGTATCTGTATTGCGGCAACACCGACTGGATAGATGAAACCATCAAAGACAACACCCTGATGCAGCAGTACACCCTGTCTCTCAACGGAGGTTCGGGCAAGACCGCCTATTACGGTTCGATAGGTTTCCTCGACCAAGGGGGAACACTGAAACATTATGACGATAAGTACCGCCGTTTCAATGTCAACCTGAACCTGACTTCGGACGTCACCAATTGGTTGCAGGTGCGGTTGAAGACCGTCTACAACAACACTTACCGGGATGCTCCTTACGGAAGTAACAGCAGTGACGAGACAGCACAGATCAACAGTGCATTCTACGGTGCCGACCTTCGCCCGATGATGCCGGTATATCATCCGGACGGAAACTTTTCCGGTCAGGGCAGTTGGACGAATATGGTGGCTACCCAGGCCATTTCGGGCGAGCGCAAGAATAAGGAGAACGACCTTTGGCTGACCGGCGGTTTAAAAATCACTCCGCTGAAGGACTGGACCATCAATGTGGACTATACCTATAATATGTATATCCTCTCGAAGAAGCAGCACGGTAAAGAGATATTGGAGCATACGGCCAATCCGGACATTGTAACCGTATTCCCGCATACCACTCCGAGCCGCGTGAAGTTTACCACCGACGACAACTATTACCAGACGTTCAATGCCTATACCGACTACTCCAAGTCTTTGGGTAAACACAACATTAAACTGTTGCTGGGATATAATTACGAAACCAAGAGCTACCGCTGGTTCAATGCCGAACGCGAGAACCTGATCAGTAATGACCTTGCCGGTCTGGGACAGGCTTATGGAGAGAAGTACAACGGGAGCGGCCAGCACTCCTGGGCCACTATGGGATATTTTGCCCGTATCAATTATAACTACGATGAACGCTATCTTCTGGAGTTAAACGGACGTTATGACGGTTCTTCCAAGTTCCCCAAGGACAAGCGTTTCGTGTTCTTCCCCTCCGTATCGGCTGCCTGGAGAATCTCGAGCGAGGCTTTCTTCGAACCTGCCAAGAAGATTGTAGATGAACTCAAGATCAGGGCCTCTTATGGTTCGTTGGGCAATCAGTCGGTTGGCGGCGACTATCCTTATATCGCTACCATGGGCACCAATGGCGAGATGGGATACCTGGTAGACGGAAAGAAAATAGCCAGCGTGAGTCCCGGCGGTATCGTCAGTCCTTACCTGACTTGGGAGACTGTACGCCAGATTGACTTGGGTCTCGACTGGGCATTGCTGAACAGCCGCCTGTATGGAACCTTCGACTGGTACATGCGGAAGACACTCGATATGGTGACCAACGGTACACCGCTTCCTGCCGTACTGGGAACAGGAGCTCCGCAGGCCAATACTGCCGACCTGAAAACAACCGGTTGGGAGCTTTCAATGGGATGGAGAGACCGGGTGAACAAAGACTTTTCGTATGACGTAAGTTTCGTATTGTCCGACTATCAGGCAGAAATCACGAAGTTCAATAATCCGCAGAATTTGCTCTCTACCCATTATGTAGGCAAAAAGTGGGGTGAGATCTGGGGATTGGTAACCGAAGGACTTTTCCAGTCGGCAGAAGAGGTAAGTGCCCATGCCGATCAGTCGGAGATCTATGGCGGTGGCTGGTATCCGGGTGATGTGAAGTACAAAGACCTGAACGGTGACGGCAAGATAAACAAGGGAAAGAATACGCTTGACGATCCGGGTGACCAAAAGATTATCGGTAACAGCGAACCGCGTTACAGTTATGGTATTAAAGGCGGATTGCAGTGGCGCGACTTTGACTTTGATGTATTCTTCCAGGGCATCGGCAAGAAGGATGTAGTGTTGGGAGGCAACCAGTTCTGGGGCTTCGGCAACGAATGGCATGTACCTTTCAAACATGCACTCGACTCATGGACCGAAGATAACCGCAATGCTTACTTCCCCCGGTCTACCTACGACAACGTGACCGGTAACCGTGAAACGCAGACCCGTTATCTCCAGAATGCCGCTTATCTGCGCCTGAAGTCTATCACATTGGGATATTCTTTGCCGAAAGCGCTCCTGGCCAAGTGGAAGATAGATCATGTGCGTTTCTACGTAAGCGGACAAAACCTGCTGACGTTCGATCACCTGTTTGACATATACGACCCCGAAACAGTGAGTCTCAGCACTTATCCGCTGACTAAGTCTGTTTCATTCGGATTAAACATTACCCTCTAATACGATAACGATTATGAAAAAGAATAAGATATTACTGATAGCGGCAGTGGCATGTACTTCCATGTTCTCTTCCTGCTCCGATTTACTGGACTTGTATCCCGAAGATTCTCTCTCGGATCCGAAATTCTGGACAAGTGTACAAGACCTTGAACTTTATGCCAACGGCTTTTACGGTATTTTACCGGGGGCGCAGGGACCCGGTGCCGATGATGAATCGGACTGTTACGTGAACGAGAAACCGAAGACCTGGATCTTCAATCTTGAAACGATTCCTACTTCCGGTGGCGGATGGGGAAATGGAGACTGGGGAAACATCCGTTCCTGCAACTATTTTATGGCTCGTTACAAACAGGTGAAAGGGGATGAAAGCCAGATTAACCGTTCGGTAGCCGTGGTCCGCTTCTTCCGTGCCTGGGAGTATGTGTACAAAGTGAAACGCTTTGGCGATGTGCCCTGGTATGAAACCGAGTTGCAGATGGACTCCGAAGAACTGTACAAGGGACGTGATTCCAGAAAAGTCGTGTTCACACACATCCTGGAAGATCTCGATTTTGCCATCGAACACCTTCCGAAGCCTAATGAAACCAAAACCGGCAATATGCATAAGTATGCTGCGCTGGCTTTCAAGTCGAGAGCTTGCCTCTACGAAGCGTCTTTCCGTAAGTATCACGGACTGGGCGACTACGAAGAGTTGTATCGTGAAGCAGCTGATGCAGCCGCACAGGTGATCGAAGAGGGAGGTTACTCCATCTATAAGACCGATAAGCCTTTACAGGATTATTACAACCTGTTTGTACAGGAAGATTTAGCCTCCAATAGCGAGTGTATCATGCCCAGGGTTTATATCACCAAGCTATTGATGCACAACAACACCCGCCAGATGGAAGAGTCGTATACAGGTCTGAGCCGTGCCATGTTTGAACAATACCTATGTGCCGATGGTCTGCCCACTGCAGTCAGTCCGGGATACGAGGAGGCCGACATGCTGATGGATGAGTTGATGCAGCGTGATCCGCGCCTGCGCCAGACGATCGATAATCCGGAACTTCCTTTTAAGGTGCTGAGCGACGGTACGAAACAGTTCAATGCCCTTCCCATAATAGATACCAAATATTGTACTACCGGATATTACGTGATGAAGTATCACTCTACCGATCCCGAACAGTGGAACATCGGGCAGTCTACACTGGATGTGTTTATCTTCCGTTATGCCGAGGTGCTGTTGAACTATGCCGAGGCGAAAGCCGAACTGGGTGAATGTACCCAGGAGGTATTGGACCAGACTGTCAATGAACTGAGAGACCGTGTAGAAATGCCGCATCTGAAAGTAAATGTCGGTTTCACCGATCCGAACTGGCCGGATTATGGTTATGAACTCTCTCCGCTGCTTTACGAAATCCGTCGCGAGCGTGCAGTCGAGTTGGTAGGCGAAGGCTTCCGTTGGGATGACATTGTACGCTGGAAAGCCGGCAAGTTGCTGGAAGCACCGAAGAGTATGCTTGGAATGAAAGTATCGGATATGCTGAAAGAGCAGTACGACTCCTTCTCCCGTGAATTGACGCAGGACAATCTGCTGATTGTTTATCCGGACAGGACAACCCGCAAATGGGACGATAAACTCTATCTGCATCCGTTGCCTATCGACGAGACAACGATGAATCCGAACTTGTTACCCAATAATCCCGGATGGGAATAAACATTTAAAATGAGAAGAATCATGAAACAGAACATACTGAAGGCAGCCATTCTGGCTGCCGGATTCTGCTGCACAGTGGGATGCAGTGACAATGACAGCGACCTGACCATCTACATACCCGATGCGGGAACTGCCGTGAAAGCCAATTTCTACATTGAAGACGAGCCGTATGTGCAGACTTTTAATGTGGCCGTTACTCCCGAAACCTATCCGCAACTGACGGAATACGGACTGCCTAATGATGCTGTGGTACATCTGCAAGCCGATCCGGGCAAGGTAGACGAGTATAACGCGAAGAACGGAACCGAATATGAACTGCTGCCGGAAGCCGCTTACGACCTGACTGAAGAGGTATTGGTAAAAGCCGGGACACCGAAGTCTGAGGAAGCTGTAATCACGGTTCATGCAAAAGGTAACATCGAGGCGTTCAAGGAGTATCTGCTGCCCGTAAGCATTACTTCGGTGGAGGGAGCGGTAGCCGATCATTGCTGTCAGACCATCTACTTCATCTTCAGAGGTTCGATGGATGCCAGCAACATGGAGTTGCTCGACCGCACCGGATGGGAAGCATTGAGTGCTTCGTCCGAAGAGCCGAAAGAGGGCGATTGGGGACACAGCGGACTGAAAGAAGCTTGTCTGGATGGTGATCTGAATACTTTCTGGGGTACCGACTGGAGTACTCAGCATCCGCAACCACCTCACTGGATTGTTATTGACCTGAAGAAAACAACCCATATCCAGGGATTCGCTTGCCAGGCACGTGAAGAGGGGTATGACGGGCCGAAAGAGGTGACTGTGGAAGTGAGCGATGATAATGCCACCTGGACGGTAGCTGCTAAGTTTAAAGATATTCCGGCACAGGGTGAGTTCCGATCCTTCCTGCCCGCTGCTGTAGATGGACGCTACCTGAAGGTAACCATCACGGCCGTGAACGGCGGACCGCATGTGACGATAAGCGAACTTAATTTATTCTGATATACAAAACTGTAAAATAGACGAACACATGAATCTAAGAAATTTCTTTTTAGCGGCGGGGATAGCCGCTGTTGCGGCAAAAGGCCCCCGAACCCTACGGGCTGACTCCCAGTGCGAGACAGGTAGAGTGGTATAACCGGGAGATGATCGCTTTCTTTCACTTCGGTATCAATACCTTTGAGGAGTATGTAAACGAAGGGGACGGACGTGCTCCGGCAGCTATATTCAATCCTACGGCCCTCGATTGCGGACAGTGGATGCGTACCCTTCAGTCGGCCGGTATCCCCAGTGCCATCATTACAGCCAAACATGCCGATGGGTTCTGCCTTTGGCCCAGTAAATATACGGATTATGGGGTGAAGAACTCTGCCTGGAAGAATGGAAAGGGAGACGTTGTGCGTGAGTTTGTGGATGCTTGCGAGGAGTATGGCATTAAGGCGGGCATCTATCTGGGTCCGCACGACCGGCACGAGCATCTTTCTCCCCTTTATACTACGGAGAAGTACAAGCAGTATTATGGTCACCAGTTGGAAGAATTGATGGGTGACTATGGAAAAGTCTGGGAAACTTGGTGGGACGGTGCCGGAGCAGACGAACTGACTACTCCCGTCTATACTCATTGGTATAAGATTGTGCGAGAGAAGCAACCGGACTGTGTCATTTTCGGGACCAAGAACTCGTATCCTTTTGCCGATGTGCGTTGGATGGGAAATGAGTCCGGCAAAGCCGGTGATCCTTGTTGGTCGACTACCGACTCTGTATGCGTCAGAGATGAATGGAAGAACTATGAAGGGCTGAACGAAGGAGTAAAAGGCGGTGATGCATATATCCCTGCCGAAACCGATGTATCGATCCGTCCCAGTTGGTTTTATCATGCTGAGGAAGACAGCCGCGTGAAAAGCGTAAAGGAACTTTGGGATATTTATTGCACTTCTGTCGGTCACAACAGTGTGTTGCTGCTCAACTTCCCGCCTGATCGTCGCGGACTGATTCATCCTACCGATTCACTTCATGCTGCCTTGTTGAAGCAGGGATTGGATGAAACCTTCGGAAACAATCTGTTGGCTAAGGCCAAGGTGAAAGCAACGAACGGACGCGGAGGTAAATTCCGTCCGGAGTTCCTGACAGACAACAATAAGGAAACTTATTTTGCCGGCCGAGACGGAGCCAAAACCTCGGACATCGTTTTCACTCTTCCCCGGCAGACAGAGTTCGACTGCCTGATGATTCAGGAAGTGATCGAATTGGGACACCGCACGACGAAGTGGAGTGTGGAATACTCTAATGATGGCCGTAACTGGACCCCGATACCGGAAGCAACCGATAAGCAGACGGTGGGGTATAAATGGATCGTACGTTTCGAACCGGTAAAAGCCAAACAGGTACGTCTTCGTATCCTCGACGGATTTGCCTGTCCTGCTATCCATACATTCGGAGTGTACAAACAATCGGCTTTATTTCAGTAAAAACAATAGGTAGTTGGGTTGAATATAGGTTTGGGCTGTATCACACAGGCAGACATAGGTTTTGTTGGCGGATACAGCCCTTGGTTTTCTTCCCTGCCTTTTCTTAATATCAATAGTATGCTAAATTTTAAAAATCTGTTTCTGGTAAGTGTTGCTCTGTGGTCGGCAGTAGGAATGGTTCGTGCCCAGGAGTTCGATCCGAAGCAAAGCTACGAGATCCATACCCAGAACGGACTTGTCCTGGACAATCAGGAGAGTCTGGATTTAGGTAGTAAGATATTTATTTCTAAAAAGGAACCCCATAAAGAGTCGCAGGTCTGGAATCTGATACCTTGCGGTGACGGCTGCTACTCCATTGTCAGTCCGCTCACCGAACTGGGAATCGACAATAGCGGCAATGGAAGCAAGGAGTGTCCGGTCATCCAATGGGACCCCAATAAAGAAAATCCCAATCAGCAATGGCGTATCACGGCTTTACCCAATGGGAATTATTTGTTCACCAGTGTAGCGAGTGGTTATAACCTGGGTTTCCCGGATGCCGGTCTTGTGGCCGAGCCGGTTTACCAGCTCAAACCGGATGCGCAGAAAATAAGCCAGCAATGGAAAATCGTGAAATCGAATCTGAAAGTGGTGGCTGAGGCGTTTAAAACCCGGAGTGATAATGACTGGGAGAATGAACGGATATTTGCCGTTAACAAAGAAGAGGGGCGTTCTACGTTTGTCCCCTTTGCCGATACGGAAGAGATGAAGGGCGATCCTTCGTACACCCGTCCTTGGATACGCAATCAGTCTTCCCGTTATCTGTTGCTGAATGGTGACTGGAAGTTTCATTGGGTGAAGCAACCTTCCGAACGTCCGGTGGATTTCTATAAACCGGGCTATGACGTGTCTGCCTGGAAAGAGATTCCGGTTCCTTCCAATTGGGAGATGCTGGGATACGGAACCCCCATCTATACCAATATCACCTATCCGATACGCAACAATCCGCCCTTTATACAGGGACAGAGAGGATATACGGTAGAGAAAGAGCCTAATGCGGTGGGTTCCTATCGGAGGGAATTCTCTCTGCCGGCCGACTGGAAGAATAAAGAAGTGTTTATCCACTTCGACGGAGTGTACAGCGCTATGTATCTGTGGATCAATGGTAAGAAAGTCGGGTATAGCCAGGGTGCCAACAACGATGCCGAGTTCAACATCACACAGTATGTGAAGCCGGGTAAAAACATATTGGCAGTCGAAGTGTATCGCTGGAGTGACGGCAGCTATCTGGAAGACCAGGATATGTTCCGCCTGAGCGGTATCCACCGGGATGTCTATCTGGTGGCGACTCCGAAACTTCGCCTGCGCGACGTGCATCTTACTTCTGTCATCAGTGACCGTTTCGACAAGGCCGACTTATGTGTCAAAGCAGACGTGAAGAACTATGGCAAGTCTGCTGTGAATGCCTCCGTGCGCATAGCTCTGCTGGATGCCGGTGGCAAAACTTTGCGTACGTTTACAACTGCGGCCGGTAACCTGGCTGCCGGAAAAGAGATCTGTCTGCCTGCAAAAGCAAGTATTCGTGATCCCCAACTCTGGAGCGCCGAAACACCTTATCTGTATACTGTGAATCTGGAATTGCTGGATGCTTCCGGCAAGGTGCTCGAGGCAACTACCCAGCAATATGGTTTCCGTAAAATTGAAATACGTGACAATAAAGTGTATATCAATGATGCATTGGTGTTGTTCAAGGGTGCCAATCGTCACGATATTCATCCCCGTTTCGGTAAAGCGGTACCTGTAGAAAGCATGATAGAGGATATTCTTCTCTTTAAGCGTTTCAACCTGAACACCATTCGTACCAGTCATTATCCGAATGATCCGAAGATGTATGCTCTGTTTGACTACTATGGACTTTACGTAATGGACGAAGCGGATCTGGAATGTCATGGCAACATGATGCTGACCAAGCGGGAAAGTTGGAAAGAAGCCTTTGTCGACCGGGTGGTACGTATGGTGGAACGGGACAAGAACCATCCTTCCGTAATCTTCTGGTCGATGGGGAATGAATCGGGCGGAGGACCCAATTTCGAGGCCGCTTATCAGGCTGCCAGAGAGATTGACGCACGGTTCATCCATTATGAAGGAATGAATGATGTTGCCGATATGGACTCACGGATGTATCCATCCATCGAAAGTATGATAGCTCAGGACAACGAGCCGCGCAATAAACCTTTCTTTCTATGTGAGTATGCACATGCCATGGGAAATGCTGTCGGTAACCTGGAAGAATATTGGGACTATATTGCCAATCAGTCTAAACGCATGATCGGAGGTTGTATCTGGGACTGGGTGGATCAAGGCATCAATAAACCCGGAGAAGCGCCGGACCGTTATTATTTCGGGGGCAGCTTCGGTGATCGTCCCAACGACAATGATTTTTGTTGTAACGGACTGGTGACACCCGACCGTAGAGTTACTCCTAAGTTATGGGAAGTGAAAAAGGTATACCAATATATGACTTTTGAAGAAGTGGGAGAGAACAATGTGGGGTTACGCAATCATTATTCATTCCTGAATATGCGTCATTTCAACCTGCGTTATGTCATCCTCAAAGACGGGGTGCCTGTTGCGGAAGAGGAGTTCGGGTTGCCTGACGGCAAGCCGGGTGAACACCGTACGATCCATATCCCTTATCTCCGTCACTTGACGGAAGATGCCGATTACCACATCAACTTGGAAGTGAAGTTGAAGCATGACTGCGTCTGGGCTAAAGCCGGACATGTAGTGGCAACGGAGCAGTTCTTACTAAGAGAGAGAAAACAGAAAACGGAGGTTCCGGAACTCTCTGCTTCCCTGCAGGTGGTAGAAGAACGTCAGTACATCCGTTTCCGTGCTCCGGGTACCGAGATCTCATTTGATTCAAAGACAGGCATGATGATCGGTCTCCGATATGACGGACAAAACATGATACACGGTCAGCAAGGACCGGCGTTGAACTGGTATCGTTCCATCAGTAATGATCCTCGCGAATGGATTCAGCCTGTGGTTGCATTGCGTGGTTTTGACTGGAAACTGGCGGAAGACGGAAAGTCGGCGTCTGTTCAGTCTCAGATAGAGGTCAAAGTGGGGCAAGTCAATATACCGTATATAGTCAGATACCGGGTTTACAGTAACGGCAGGGTCGATGTGGCAGCCGACTTTACGACAGAAAGTAATTTCGATCTACCTCGTCTGGGTTTGCAAATGTTCCTCAATCCTTCACTGGAACAAGTCGAATGGTATGGCCGCGGCCCGATGGAGAACTATCGTGACCGGAAGAACGCAGCCTACATGGGACGCTACAAAACGACTGTTACGGATATGGCCGAGCATTATGCGCGGGCGCAAACAATGGGCGGACGCACAGATACACACTGGCTGGCGTTGACAGACGGACAAGGGAAAGGACTCAGGATCACCGCAACGGATACGTTGGATTTCAGTGCCCAACATTATACAGATAAAGATTTATGGCAGGTAAAATATGGACATGATTTGTCTGATATCCGCCGTGCGGAGGTTGTTCTCAATTTAGATTGCATTCAGCGTGGATTGGGCAATGCCAGTTGCGGACCGGGACCGCGTCCCCATTATGAAATCCGGAAGGATACGG
>ERZ791621.629-NODE-629-length-17806-cov-3.31857_pt1 | contig 17806 bp, 18 predicted proteins | sample MGYA00510270_ERZ791621 | MGnify/ENA primary metagenome ERZ791621 (study PRJEB30046, sample SAMN00715189) | human gut metagenome | study: EMG produced TPA metagenomics assembly of the A metagenome-wide association study of gut microbiota in type 2...
ATAGATAACCGTCCCAAAGTTCCTGCTGACGCGTGCCGATGTCGTGCAAATACTCCCAGCTGTAAATGCCGGAATCGTGACCGTCGTCGAAAATAAAACGCACGGCGTAACGGCCGATCGGCTCAACGCCTTTGACGTCCACATCGCGCTTTCCGACCTGAAGTTTTGCCTGATCGGGCGTGTGTCCCGTCACTTCCGCCGAGGGAGAAAAGACACGAAGAAATTCGAAGGAAAACGAAAAGCTCTGTCCGTCATCAAAAGCAATGTCAAAACGCTTGCTCTTTTTGTGCAGGCTCATGTCAACGGGAAACACCATCTGCAGGACATCCTTTGAAAAAAAAGCGCGCTTGCGGCGCGCGCTCTCAGAGTGTATTCGGTTGGTGCCGCCGGCGGGACTCGAACCCACATCACAGCCTTCGGAGGGCCATATTCTATCCAGTTGAACTACGGCGACGAACGGCAAGCATTATACGGGAGAGTTCGCTCTCTTAGATATCGGCCGGGTCCACCTCTATCGTCCAATCGGTGCCGGCGTCCCTCGGGTCCGCCGCAGACATTGCCGCCGACCAGGCAACCAAAAAAGCGTGAAGTCTCGCGCGAGATCCCGACTCCACCAGCAGCTGACCTCGCTCCCGATCTTTGAGGCGCATCAGCGGCATCGGAACCGGTTCATAAATGAACACGTCACCGGCCGCCAGCGCCTCGGCTTTTATCTTGGCACGCCGCAAAAAGCCCAGTGCTCGGTCGAGCGTCTTGGCCTGCGCCGTTAAAAGAGCCTGACGACAAAACGGAGGAGAAACAGCATCTTCACGCTCCTGCAGGAGGCGTTCGGCAAACTGCTCATAGTTTTGCGTCTTCATATCGGCATAAACGGGGTGATTCGGGTACCGGGTCTGAATCATCACGCGACCGGCACGCTCGGCTCGTCCCGCTCGGCCTGCGACCTGCATGAGTGTAGCGTAAAGCCGCTCCTCGGCACGCACATCAGGACTCATGAGCTGAGCGTCGGCATTGAGTACCACCACGAGGCTCACGCGTTTGAAATCATGCCCCTTGGCAATCATCTGCGTCCCCACGACAATGTCGACGCCTCCCTCATGAACCGACTCGAAAGCCGATTCAGCAGCCAATTTGCTTCGCACACTATCACGATCAATGCGCAACACGCGTGCCTGAGGCCAAAGCGCCTCAATGGCTTCTTCGATGCGCTGCGTACCGGTTCCAACCGGCAGGATTTCCGCATTGCCGCACACAGGACAGCGCTCCGGAACTTCGTAGCGACTGCCGCAATGGTGACATACCAGACGTTTTTCCGTTTTATGAAATACCGTAAAGCCCGAGCAATGCACGCAGCGCGTTACCCAACCGCAGGCCGTGCAGCTGATCACCGGCGCATATCCTCGCCGATTAATGAAAATCAGAACCTGACCACCCGCTTCAATGGCCTGCGTCACCGCCTCCTTGACCTCTTCGGAAAAAACAGCGGGTTTGCGCTTTGACATATCAACGAGCTGCAGCTCCGGCAAATGAGCTGTCGCCACCGCACGGTGTGACAGCGTCAGTCGCTTGTATTGACCGCTGCGCACCTGCTGCCAGGTCTCGAGCGACGGGGTTGCAGAGCCAAGTACACAGGCGATCTTATTGTCGAAGGCGCGCTTGAGTGCCACGTCTCTGGCCGAAAAACGCATCCCCTCGCCGGCTTTGTAGCTCGGGTCGTGCTCCTCGTCGACAATGATGAGCGAGAGTTTTTGAAAACTCGCAAAGACCGCCATGCGCGTCCCCACCAGAATGCGCGCTCTTCCCTCATGTACGGCCAACCAATTGCGCGCTCGCTCTGCGGGCGTAAGACTCGAATGCATGGTCACGACGAGAGCCTGTGCAAAACGCGCTCTCACCCGGGCTTCCAGCTGCGGCGTCAAATTGATTTCAGGTACCAACAGCATCACCTGTGCTTCGTGATCTTTGGCCAGAACACTTTCGATGATGTGTAAATAGACTTCCGTTTTGCCGGAGCCAGTCACTCCGAAAAGCATAAACGGCGCGTAGCCGGTACTTGCCGACACCGCATCGGCTGCCGCCTTCTGCTCGTCGTTGAGAACTGGCGCAGGTTCATAAGTGATCTTCTTCGTCTTGAGTTCGCGAAGCTTCTGCAGACGCCTTTCATAGGTTGGCGTAGCGGGCAGTCGAAAAAAAGGCGGCAGCGCAGACAACGCCGCTTCCCCTCGTGGCCGCAGGTAATAATCCGCCGCAAACGCCATGGTCTTGAGCCACTCTTTGCGCAACGGCTCCACCTCGTGGAAAACGCGCAAAACGGATTTGAGTTTTCCGGCCGCAATTTCCGTCGAATCGGACAGCCCCGTGACAATTCCCACCACCTTGCGCGCGCCGAGAGGAACCAACACGCGATCACCGACCATAAGCTGCACCTCGTCACCGACGGTATAGTCCAGCTCCGGCAACGGAGCGTCGACAATCACTTTGGCAAACTGTGGAAAAGTCATGAGAAAAAGAAGCTGAAAAAAGAAATCAAATGACGTTTAGGTCTTGACGCAACACGAATTTTAAAGTTCGCCTGTCTCTTTGCCTCGGTTGTGCACAACCGCTTTCAACCTGTGGATAACTATGTGGAAAACACTTGTTTTCCTTGGCTGTTCAGGGAATAAAGGCACTTTTCACCATTTAGATGAGCTTCGATAACCCTCCATCAATTCCCTTTAAATTCAACAGATTACATATAAAAATCAAAAGAAAAACCCTCATATCGAGGGCTTTTCTTTTCTTCATAACCTGTGGTCAAAGCTGTGGATAACTTTGTGGAAAACAACTTTTCCACAACTTCTTGGGGCAGCTGAGAGTCTGCCCACTAGAGTCTTAGGATGCGTGCATCTGACGCGAATAGTTATGCACTTCATCAACCAGGATGCGAACCGCTTCCGGATCCGTATGCTGATTGATGCCGTGACCGAGGTTAAAGACGTGGCCGCCATTGCCAACCTTGCCGAAGCTGTCGATCACGCGACGTGCTTCGCGACGGATGGAAGATTCATCGGCAAAAAGAACGGCTGGATCGAGGTTGCCCTGAAGAGCCACCGCATCCTGCACACAGGCACGGGCTTTGGTGAGATTCACTGTCCAGTCCAGACCGATACAGTCAGCGCCCGTTGCAGCCATTTCCTTGAGCCACAAGCCGCCACCTTTAGTAAAGAGAATGACCGGAACCTTCTCACCGTCGTTTTCGCGGATGAGCCCGTCGACGATCTGCTTCATATACTTCAGGCTAAATGCTTCGAAGCAACCGTCGGCCAAGGCGCCGCCCCAGGTGTCAAAAATCTGGACCGCCTGAGCGCCCGCCAAAATCTGCGCATTGAGGTATGCCGTCACGGCGCGTGCGTTGACATCCAAAATTCGATACAACAGATCCGGGCGCGAGTACATCATCTTCTTAATCGTCGCAAAATCCTTGGAACTGCCGCCTTCAACCATGTAGCAAGCAAGCGTAAAGGGCGATCCGGAAAAGCCGATCAGAGGAACTCGGTTGTTGAGCTCGCGGCGAATCACACGCACGGCTTCGGTAACGTAACCGAGACTTTCTTCAATATCGGGAACATACAAGGCGTTGATAGCTTCTTCGCTTTGCACGGGCTTGGCAAAGACCGGACCTTCACCGGCAACGAAACTCAACCCAAGCCCCATCGCATCGGGCACAGTAAGAATGTCCGAGAAGAGAATAGCGGCATCGAGTCCGTAACGATCCACCGGCTGCAGCGTCACCTCACAAGCCGCATCAGGACACTTGGCCAAAGCAAGGAACGACCCGAGGCGCGCACGCGTGGCGTTGTATTCAGGCAAATAGCGGCCGGCCTGACGCATCAGCCACAACGGGGTATAGTCGGTATGTTCGCGCTTGAGCGCTCGCAAAAAAGTGTCGTTGATCGGTTTCATGGCAAAAAATTCTGTACAAAGCGTCCGAGAAAGCACGGATTCTCGCACACCAAACCTTTGTTCTTGGTTAAGAGAGGATGACAGGGGTGTTGTTTTAAGCGTTCACGCGCGGCCCGGCGCCAAGAAGGACGCCGTAGCGGGAGTCTTTGACGGCAAACTGAAAGTAGCGCTTGCAGCACCCCCTGTTGACGGGAAAGCGAACGCCAAACTTTGCGCATTTCTCGCTAAGAAAGTCGGCACGACCAAATCCGGCGTGACGCTGATCTCGGGCGAAACTTGTCGGGAAAAGCGGGTTCGCATTACCGGCATCGCGCCCGAGGCAGTATTGGTAGCGTTATGCCCCGAAGAAAATTAGCGGATGACCAGCACGGGACGGTCAGCTTCGGCAAGCGTCTTTTGCGTTTCGGAACCTAGGAAAAGGCTGCCGAGCGAGCCCAGACCGCGGCTAGCCATCACGATAAAGCGTGCATCGTAGCGCATGGCAACATCGAGAATGCCTTCATGCGGCGTGGCGGCATGTTCGGCAAGAACCCGATATTGAATGCCGGCGGCCTCGGCTTCCTCCACAATAGTCTGCAAACGATCGCGGACTTCCTGCGGTTCGCCCTCCAAACCGTTTTCAGGAGCATCACCTTTGACAACCGTCATGCCCAGAAGCGGCAGACCGAGCGTTTTGGCCAATTCGACAGCGGTCGTCACACCTTTTTCAGACAGGCTGCTGCCGTCAGTGCAAACCTGAATCACATCCGTAAAGTCTTGTGCATCCATCGAGATGCTCCTTTCTCATTAATTCCAACAAAGTGCCGCGCTAAAGGCGGCTGTCTCTCGAATCCTAGCGCAAGGCTCGGTGACCTGTCACGCTCAAAACAAAAGAAAAACGGCCTTTTCTCCGACGCACCTCGTGAAAACAAGGATGCGCCTTGAAAAGGCCGCTTCTCCAAGCAAGGCGTCTTCACGCCGTTGCGCAAGGTCAGTGACGCATGCGCTTGATGTAGGCGATCTGTGCAGCCAGTGCTGCCATGGTCGCTTCGAGCTTGGCAATCTCCATGTTGCTCTGCGCCTTGGCGCGGTGAAGCTTCGCTTCTTCGAGCGCCTGCTTCGCCTTGGCTTCATCAAGATCCTTGCTGCGGATGGCCGTGTCGGCCAGAACAGTCACGCGGTCGGGCTGCACCTCAAGGATGCCGCCTGCGACGAACACATTTTCCTGCGCGCCTTCCGTCGTCGTGATGCGCACGGCACCGGGACGAATGCGGGTAAGCAGAGGAACGTGTCCTGGCAGAATACCGAGCTCGCCTTCCTGACCGGGCAAAGCCACAAAACTGGCTTCACCGGAGAAGATGGACTCTTCTGCGCTGACGACGTCAACAAAAATCGTAGCCATAGATTGCTCCGTTAAATCGGCTTGATGCCGGTGCACTGCGGAGAACAGTGTTCAACGCTTTTCTCCGCAGGCGCAATGAGCCGGAATTACTTGATCGTCTTAGCCTTTTCGAAGGCTTCGTCAATCGTGCCGACCATGTAGAAGGCCTGTTCCGGCAGCTGATCGCATTCGCCGTCAACAATCATCTTGAAGCCACGGATCGTTTCCTTGAGCGGAACGTACTTACCGGGCGAGCCCGTAAACACTTCGGCCACGTGGAAGGGCTGGGACAGGAAGCGCTGGCTCTTACGAGCACGCGTCACGGCGAGCTTGTCTTCCGGCGACAATTCGTCCATACCGAGAATTGCGATGATGTCGCGCAATTCCTTGTACTTCTGCAGCGTTTCCTGAACGCGGCGGGCGACCGTGTAGTGTTCTTCGCCGATGATGTTGGGGTCGACCTGACGGGACGTGGAGTCGAGCGGGTCAACGGCCGGGTAGATACCCAGAGCTGCAATGTCACGGCTCAACACAACGGTGGCGTCCAAGTGGCTGAAGGTAGTAGCCGGGGACGGGTCAGTCAAGTCGTCAGCGGGAACGTACACAGCCTGAATCGAGGTAATGGAACCCGTCTTCGTGGAGGTGATTCGTTCCTGGAGCTTGCCCATTTCTTCGGCCAGCGTCGGCTGGTAGCCCACAGCAGAAGGCATACGGCCGAGCAAAGCGGACACTTCGGTACCAGCAAGAGTGTAACGGTAAATGTTGTCAATGAAGAGCAGGATGTCGCGGCCTTCGTCACGGAAGGCTTCAGCCATCGTCAGGCCCGTCAAAGCAACACGCAGACGGTTGCCCGGCGGTTCGTTCATCTGACCGAACACCATGGCCACCTTGTCGAGAACCTTGGACTCTTCCATTTCATGGTAGAAGTCGTTACCTTCACGGGTACGTTCACCGACGCCGGCAAACACGGAATAACCACCGTAGGCCTTAGCGATGTTGTTGATGAGCTCCATCATGTTGACGGTCTTGCCCACACCGGCGCCGCCGAACAGACCGATCTTGCCGCCCTTGGCGAACGGGCAGATCAAGTCAATAACCTTAATGCCGGTTTCGAGCAGATCCACGGACGGGCTCAGTTCGTCGAACTTGGGAGCTTCGCGGTGAATCGTACGGCGTTCGTCTTCGCCGATGGGACCGCAGTCATCGATAGGACGGCCGAGCACGTCCATGATGCGGCCCAGGGTCTTGTGACCGACCGGCACGGAGATGCCGGCACCGGTCGAGCGAACCTTCATGCCGCGCTGCAGACCTTCGGACGAGCCCATGGCAATGGTGCGCACCACGCCGTCGCCCAGCTGCTGCTGCACTTCAAAAGTCAGGCCGGCTTCGGCCAGGGTATTGTTCTCATCCTGTTCAAGGATAAGAGCGTCATAAACCTTCGGCATCGCGTCGCGGGGGAATTCAACGTCCACCACAGCGCCGATGACCTGAACGATTTGTCCGATACTCATTGGTTTTTCCTCGGTATTCAAATCTGTTTCTTAAGACACGGCGGCGGCACCACCGACAATTTCGGGGATTTCCTTCGTAATGCCGGCCTGACGGGTCTTGTTATAGACGAGCTGCAGTTCACCGATCAACTTCTTGGCGTTGTCCGAAGCGGCCTTCATGGCCACCATACGGGCAGACTGCTCGGAAGCCATGTTTTCTGCAACCGACGAATAAATCAAAGCTTCGACGTAGCGCTTGAGCAATTCGTCGAGCACGGTCTGCGCATTCGGTTCGTAGATGTAGTCCCACGAATACGCATGCGGTTTTTCCCCGAGGGATGCGAGCTTGTCGTCGGTAAGCGGCAAAAGCTGCTCAATGACAGGTTCCTGCTTCATCGCGTTGATAAAGCGCGAATAAGCGAGGTACACGCAATCAACCTTGCCCTGCGCGTACGCATCAAGCTGTACGCGGATGGCACCCAGAAGGCGTTCCAGCTGGGGGTGATCGCCAAGCTGAACAGCCTGACTCACCACTTCGAGACCGGCGTGACCGCAGAATGCGACAGCCTTGTTACCAATGGCTGTCACCTGCAACGTCACGCCCTGTTCGCGAAGCTCGGTTGCCTTGTGCAGAACCTGTCGCTGAATGTTCGTATTCAGCGCACCGGCCAGACCCTTGTCCGTGGTCACCATAATGAGCGCGGCCTTACCGGTCTGAACCTTGTGCTTGACGAGGAACGGATGGCTGTAGTCCGCACGGGCGCTTGCAAGATGCGCAATGATATTGCGCACCTTGTCGGCGTACGGGCGGGCTGCGCGCATACGATCCTGAGCCTTACGCATCTTCGAGGCCGCAACCATCTCCATCGCCTTGGTGATCTTTCGCGTGTTTTGCACGCTCTTGATCTTTCCGCGAATTTCCTTTGTACTAGGCATGTGGTCCTCTCAGAGTGTGTTGGTGCCGATTACCACGCACCGTTCTTCTTGAACTCTTCGATGGCAGACTTCATGATGGCGCCGTCTTCCTTGGACAGCTCCTTCTTCTGCTCGATGCGTTCAACCAGATCGGCGTGGTGCTGCTGCAGGTATTCGCGCATGGCGCGTTCGCACTTGAGAGCGTCCTTAACGGCCACATCGTCAAATGCACCCATTTCAACAGCGTACAACGTCACAGCTTCTTCCCAAACCTGCAACGGCTGGTACTGGGGCTGCTTCATGAGTTCGGTCACCACACGGCCGCGTTCAAGCTGCTTGCGGGTAGCTTCGTCAAGGTCGCTGGCGAACTGAGCAAACGCAGCCAGTTCACGGTACTGAGCCAGAGCCAGACGAACACCGCCACCGAGCTTCTTGATAATCTTGGTCTGAGCTGCACCACCCACGCGGGACACCGAGATGCCGGGGTTAATAGCAGGACGGACACCGGCGTTGAACAAGTCGGTTTCCAAGAAGATCTGGCCGTCGGTAATGGAAATCACGTTCGTCGGAACGAAGGCGGTCACGTCACCGGCCTGCGTTTCAATGATCGGCAAAGCGGTCATCGAACCGGTCTTGCCCTTGACAGCGCCCTTCGTGAAGCGTTCGACATAAGCCGGGTTCACGCGAGCGGCACGTTCGAGCAGACGGGAGTGCAGGTAGAACACGTCGCCGGGATAGGCTTCGCGTCCGGGCGGACGACGCAGCAGCAGGGAAATCTGGCGATAAGCCCAAGCCTGCTTGGTCAAGTCGTCGTAAACGATCAGGCTGTCCTGACCGCGGTCACGGAAGTATTCGCCCATCGTGGCGCCCGCGTAGGGAGCGATGTACTGCAGAGCGGCGGATTCGGAAGCCGGAGGGTCGCCACAATGATGGTGTATTCCATGGCGCCGTGCTCTTCGAGCTGACGCACCACGTTGGCAATCGTAGAAGCCTTCTGGCCAATAGCCACGTAAACGCAGATAAGGTCCTTGCCCTTCTGGTTGATGATCGTATCGATAGCGATAGCCGTCTTACCGGTCTGGCGGTCACCAATGATCAATTCACGCTGGCCGCGGCCGATCGGGATCATGGCGTCAACGGACTTCAGACCCGTCTGAACCGGCTGGCTCACGGACTGACGATCGATCACGCCGGGAGCAACCTTTTCAACCACGTCGAATTCTTCGGTGGCAATCGGGCCCTTGCCGTCAATCGGCTGGCCGAGCGCGTTCACCACACGGCCGATCAGAGCCGGACCGACGGGAACGGAAAGGATGCGACCGGTGGTCTTAACCGTATCGCCTTCGGAAATGTGTTCGTAGTTGCCGAGAATAACGGCACCGACGGAATCACGTTCAAGGTTGAGCGCGAGGCCATAGGTATTGCCGGGGAATTCCAGCATTTCGCCCTGCATCACGTCGTGAAGACCGTGCACGCGGCAAATACCGTCGGTCACCGAAACCACGGTGCCCTGGGTACGGAGATCAGCCGAAACCCCGAGGCCTTCGATTCGCTGCTTCAGCAGTTCGCTGATTTCACTAGGATTAAGTTGCATTCTTAGAGCTCCGAAATTTATGCGGTGAGCGCCGCCTTCATCTGCGCAAGACGCGCACGTACCGAACCGTCAAGCACCTGGTCTCCCACACGGATGCTGACACCGCCGATAAGGTCCTTATTGATGGACACTTCGGGACGGAGCGTCACTCCGGGGAACTTCGTGCTGAGCGCTTTGACAAGCTGGTCGACGTCCTTCTTGGTGAGGGCGTAGGCGGACTCGATGTAGGCGTCAGCGACACCTTCGGATTCGTTTTTAAGCGCACGGAACTGCGCGGCGATCTCGGGCAAAGCACAGAGACGACCATTTTCGATGACTGTGCGCAGAAGGCCTTTCAGCTCGGAGGGAGCCTCCTCGCCGATCGACCCGGCAAGCAGGTCATACATCTGGTCATCGGTCACCTTAGGATCGGACACGAGTTCGGCAACCTGCGGTTCGGAAACCGCAGAGCTGAGAGCAAAGAGCGACTGCTCAATCTCAGCGGCCTGCGCGGTGTCCCCACGGTCTGCAAGAGCCTTCCAGAGGCCTTGAGCGTAAGGGCGGGCAATCGTCGAAAGTTCAGCCATGATTAGAGCTTCGCCTTAAGTTGTTCAAGAAGCTGTGCGTGAACGGTCTTGTCCACTTCGCGAGCAAGAATCTGCTCGGCACCGGCCACAGCGAGAGCGGCAACTTCGTCACGAAGCTGTTCGCGGGCACGCTGCATTTCCTGTGCGGCCTCAGCCTTAGCGCTCGCAATGATGCGATCGGCTTCAGCCTGGGCGCGTTCCTTGGCATTTTCAACAATCGCTGCGCCGCGCTTTTCACCGTCAGAGACGATGGTCGTCGCATGAGCACGTGCTTCTGCTTCGATCTCGCGGCCCTTGGCCTGGGCTTCGGCAAGAGCTTCATTGCTCTTGTCAGCAGCGGCAAGACCCTGAGCGATCTTGTTTTGGCGTTCTTCGATCGCTTTGATCAAAGGCGGCCAGATGAACTTCATCGTGATCCAGCATCCGATGAAGAACACCACCATCTGTACAAACAGAGAGGCATTAATGTTCATTGTCAACCCCGTTTTTGCCGCACACCTCAGCGGCGGATCGGCTTTTCAACCACCGCCGTCAAGGTGTTCGCGGCAACGTCAATTAAAAATAGACGGTATTGGATCGAGCCTTGTGCGTCGATCCTTCAAACCGGGATTAGCCGGCGAACGGGTTGGCAAAGGCGAACATCATGGCCACGCCGACGCCGATAAGGAAGGCAGCGTCGATCAGGCCGGCGAGCAGGAACATCTTCGTCTGAAGGGTGTTCATGAGCTCAGGCTGGCGAGCGGCAGATTCGAGGTACTTGGAACCCATGATGCCGATGCCAATGCAGGCGCCCATGGCACCGAAGGCGATAATGAGGCCGGAGGCCAGGGCAACCATAGCAACGTTGGTCATTGCAAACTCCTTAAGTTTTTCCAGTTAGGAATGAAAAGAGAAAGAAAGGAAAAAATAGCCATCAGTGTCCGTCATGAGCCTGACCAATGTAAACCAAGGTCAGCATCATCATGATGAACGCCTGAAGCAGAACGATCAAAATGTGGAACAACCACCAGCAAAGGCCGGCAAAAATCTGGCCGAACACGCTCAACGAGCCCCCGAACACGCCGAAGCTCATGGCATAGCCGCCGAGCAGAGCGATCAGGAAGAAGAGCAGTTCACCTGCGTACATGTTGCCAAAGAGTCGCATGCCGAGACTGACAGTCTTAGCAAGATACTCAATGATATTCAATGCACAGTTAAAGGGCCACAACAGGAAGTGGTTGCCGAACGGAGCCGAGAACAGCTCGTGGAACCAACCGCCTGCACCTTTAATCTTAAAGCCGTAGTACAGACTCAGCAGTAGCACAGCAATGGAAATACCCATCGTGCCGTTCAAGTCTGCCGTCGGCAGCGGACGCAAGTAGTGGATGCCGAAAAGACCAGCAATTGCGGGCAGCAAGTCGACAGGAATCAGGTCGATTGCGTTCATCAGTACGACCCAGACGAAAACCGTCAGTGCACAGGGAGCGATAAAGGTACGATCGCCATGCACAATCGATTTACTCTGTTCTTCCACCATGTCCACAAGTATTTCGACGGCGCACTGGAACTTGCCCGGCACACCGCTCGTGGCGTTCTTTGCGGCGCGGCGAAGCAACCACAACGAAACAACCAGCATGAGAATGGAAAAGAAGATGGTGTCGTAGTTGATGACCGAAAAGTCAATGATTGACTGCATCTTGCCGGAGGCATTATGCGTCAGGTGGTGAAGCATGTATCCGGTTGAGCTAAGTGCTCCTTCTGTAGCCATAACCAAATCCCTTTGGGTCTCAGTGTTTAATAAAGATAGAAATCATCTGTCCGAACACCCCGGCGATGATGCCGGCAAGCATTGCAGGCCAGTTGAGATCTGTGAAGAACTTCGCCGTCAGCGCAAAGAGCACGCAGATTACGAAAATCTTAAGAAGCTCGCCCAGAAGTATCAGCGCCGGAGCCACAGGCTTTTTACTTCCGAGGCTACGTAACAGATACAAAGCGAACATAGCGTTGGGGACCGCAACACACAAACCACCGAACATAGCAGACAAACTCGCCCCCGAACCGAAACCGATCCAAGAGACGAGTGCTGTTACGACGATGGCTGCAAATTGCCAGAGCACGACACGAACCAATTCCTCACGATTCATACCGTGCCGAACCCCCCTTTTTAAATGGCGCTATTTTACGTGTGTACATACTCTTTAACAAGTATCTGAAGGGCTTAAAGTCCTTACCACCACAGAGGTAGGCGGCGGCGCATTCTGCCAGTTTTTTCGCGGGTTTGCCAAATCTTAAGAGGATTTGCCATCCGCCGCCTGCTTCCGCATCACGAAACCAAAGCGCCCAACAAGGCTCGCGCTCTTGTTACATTTTCTCCGGCGCAAGCTTGGCAATGAGCGCGTCCAGATCGTCTAGGTCAGCAAAATCGATTACGATTTTTCCTCGTCCCTTCTTCCCATACACAACATGCACGGGGGCTCCGATCGATTCGGCCAGACGCTCTTCAAGAATCCGGTCATCCGCGCTCTGCTCTTTCTTGGCGTCTTTAGATTTCTTTTCTTCGCCTTTATCCGTCAGACGAGCAATCAACCGCTCGGTCTCACGAACGGACAAATCCTTGGCCACGATCTCGTTGGCAACCTGAATTTGCTCAGCACCGGACAAAGCCAGCAAGGCTCGAGCATGTCCCATGTCAATCTTGCCGTCGGCAAGCATCTGCTTGACCGCTTCGGTCAGATTCAGCAATCGCAATAGATTGGTCGTTGCAGAACGACTACGCCCGATGGCTTCAGCTGCCTGCTCATGGGTATACCCGAATTCTTCGATCAGGCGACTCACACCAGCAGCTTCTTCTACCGCGTTCAAATCTTCGCGCTGCATGTTTTCAATCAGCGCCATCGCAAGAGCACTCTTGTCGTCAACTTCTCGCACAATGGCAGGAACCGTTTTTTTGCCTGCAAGTTTGCTGGCCCGGTAACGCCGTTCGCCGGCGATGATCTCGTAGCGGCCGCTTGCGAGCGGACGCACGATGATCGGACTGATCACGCCCTGCTGTCGAATCGAATCGCTCAGTTCTTGAAGCTTTTCCTGTTCAATCAGCGTACGCGGCTGATACTTGCCCGCTTTAAGCTGACTGATTTCAATCTCTCGAACGGCCGGTCCCGCATTTTGTTCTTGAGCTGCCGTTGCAGCAGCCTTAGCCTTTGCCGGCGTCGGAATGTTGGCAGGCACCTCGGCGCCCAACAAGGAAGACAGGCCCCGACCGAGGCGACTGGTTTTCTTAGGTGGCATAACGCGTTACTCCTTTTGCACGGCTTGCACTTCGTCTTTGACACGACGAATCAGTTCACGGCCGAAATCTAGATAAGCCTTGGCACCCGTACTGGTCTTCTTGTAGTACATCACGGGTTTTCCGAAAGAAGGCGCTTCCGCCAAACTGACATTACGCGGAATCACCGTATCAAACACAACAGCACCAAAAGTTTGGATGAGCTCATTGCTCACAAGGTTCTGCAATGAGATTCGCGGGCTGTACATCACACGCAATACGCCGATCACCTTGAGATTCGGATTCTTGTTGGCCACGACACGATTGATCGTCTCAACAAGATCACTCAAACCTTCCATCGCGTAATACTCGCACTGCATTGGAACAATCACACCCATTGCGCAACACAAAGCATTTACGGTGATAAGAGACAGAGAAGGTGGGCAATCGATCAAAATGAAGTCATAGCTGTCTTCAACCTTTGCCAGAATGTTCTTGAGCAAATTGTCTCGATCCTTCATCTCGGCAATTTCAAGTTCAGCTGCCGACAATTCGCGATTGGATGGCAAAACGTCATAACCGCCCACTTCGCTCTTCTGCACAACCTGATCGAATTTGATCTTTTTATTTACCAAAAGATCATAAATAGTGAATTCACAATCACTTTTTTCAATTCCAGATCCCGTTGTGGCATTTCCCTGAGCATCCAGGTCTACCAACAAAACCTTCTTGCGCTTTTTTGCCAAAGCGGCGGCCGTATTCACTGCGGTTGTTGTTTTTCCGACGCCGCCTTTTTGATTGGCAATGCAAAAGATATAAGCCATCTTCTTTTTATGCTCCGTAATCTTATTTGCGCATTAAAGCGCTTAAAGCTGTGCCCACAATTCAGAAAATCCTGTCCAGAACGTAGAGACACCAAGACATATCAAAATAAACGAGAAAATTCTTGCCAACGCATCCGATCCCGCTGCTCCAATGGCTCGGGTGATTCTGTCGCAATAGCGATAACACACCCAAACCAGAGCAATGCTCAATGCAATCCCCAACACTGTCCCAATCAACTGCCCGACATCCTCATAAGGAGTCGCACCAATGGCCACAGCAACGGAGATCGCTCCGGGACCGGTCGTCAGCGGCAATGTAAACGGGTAAAAGGCCATGGTGGAGAGGGCTCGAGCACTCTTTGGTTGACCAGAAGGAGTACCCTCTTCTTGTGCCGGTGCGTTCAAAGCCTGCCATCCAGCACTAAACAGAACAATCCCACCTGCCATTCGCAAAACACCAATCGATATTCCGAAGAAATTAAGAATGATGTTTCCGGCGAACAAGCAAACCAGTAACACAATCAGCGAGTACAACCCGATACGATTGGCCATTGCGCCACGTATATGAGGATCGACTCCGTTGGTCAGCGTCAGAAAAAACATTGCACCACCAAACGGATTGAGTACAGGCACCAATGCTGCAAAGACCATAATGGCCGCTGTGTACAGATTGGCAATTTCGGATTCAAACATGATCATTTTGTGAGTTCAGAGTCCTGAAAATTGCTGTGTATACCTTCTTTACATGACAATTTAATGATGAGCCATTGATTTAAAAGGAAATTTTTAGCCCGCTCAACCAAACCGCGTTTAAATCACCTCAAAACCAACCTCATTGAGCATTCTTACGCTTGAGGACAATTAAAACGCGTTCAATTTTTCCATTTCCAAGCGTTAAGAGCAGCTTTTTCTCCACTTCGATATCAGATGGTAATTCTGCGATTTCTTGATCCGGAAACTTACCCTTCATTGCAAGCCAACGTCCGTCTTCTGACAGAACGTCCCGTGTCAGTTCCACCATATCTTTTAAAGAGGCAAACGCTCGACTGGTCACCACTTCAAACGTTTTTCCTTTCAGCGTTTCAATACGTGCATGAATGGGCTCCACATTGGACAGCCGGCACGTGACACAAGCCTGCTTCTGAAAAATCGTTTTCTTCTGAACAGCGTCAACCATCGTAATCTGTAGATCATGTCGCATGATCGCCAAAGGAATTGCCGGAAGGCCTCCCCCGCTGCCGACGTCCAGAACATTTTTCACCTCTCCGACCAAATCAGAGAAATGCTGGACAAGTGTCAATGAATCAGCAATATGCAGACGAACCACATCTTCCGGATTCTTGATGCTCGTCAAGTTGTACGCATTATTCCAACGCAACAAAAGCGATGAAAAGCGAGCCAGTTTTTCGGCCTGATCTTCTGTCAGTTCCAACTGAATTTCATCGCGTACTTTTGTTTGGATCTCTGAAGCTAGGAATTCCGTCGCCACAATTAATTACCCCACTTGAGACGCTTTAAATACACAAGAAGCAATGAAACCGCAGCCGGAGTCACACCGGAAATTCTGGATGCCTGTCCCAGCGTTTCAGGACGCACTGCCTTGAGTTTTTGACGCACTTCAAACGACAGCCCGATCACTTCATCGTAGTCGAGATCTGAAGGCAGAACCATTTCTTCGTGTGCTAACGTTTTCTGCACCTCTTCTTTTTGACGTTCAATGTACCCCTTGTACTTCAGTGCAATCTCAATTTGCTCAATCTGAGCTTCATCCGTCAGAGGCTCTTCGCTCACAAGCTCTCCGCTGTTTTTCTTGAGCGACATTAGCGTGTAATAAGATACATTCGGTCGTGACAACAGTGCTGCCAAGTTGTACTCACGCTCGATACCGGTTCCCAATACACGCTCAGCTTCCGCTGCTTCAATCACTTTCGGATTAACCCAGGTAGCCTTCAGACGCGAAAGTTCTTTTTCAACCGCTTCTTTCTTTCTCATGTAGCGATCGTACTTTTCGTTACCAAGCACACCCAATCTGTGAGCAGTTTCTGCCAGTCGAGCATCGGCATTATCTTCACGCAAGCTTAGACGATATTCGGCACGACTCGTGAACATGCGATACGGTTCCGTGACACCTCGCGTGGTCAAATCATCAATCATCACCCCCAAATATGCTTCATCGCGTCGCGGAGTCCATTCTTCTTTTCCGAGAGCACGAGCTGCTGCATTGATGCCTGCCAAAAGACCTTGCGCGGCAGCCTCTTCGTAACCGGTCGTGCCGTTGATCTGACCAGCAAAGTACAAATTTTCAATTCGCTTGCATTCAAAGGTTCTCTTCAACTCACGAGGATCATAGAAGTCATATTCGATGGCATACCCAGGTCTCAGCAAATACGCATTTTCCAACCCAGGAATGCAATGAATCATTGCCAACTGAACATCAAACGGTAGCGAAGTCGAGATTCCATTCGGATAGAACTCATTCGTTGACAACCCCTCCGGTTCCAAAAAGACCTGGTGACTATCCTTGTCTTTGAATCGCTGAACCTTATCCTCAATTGAAGGACAATAACGCGGACCGATACCTTCGATGATGCCTGAGTACATCGGTGAACGATCTAAATTCGCACGAATGATGTCATGCATTCTCTCGTTCGTATGCGTGATCCAGCACGACACCTGACGCGGATGCTCAATTCCGGGTTCCATTAACGAGAAGGAAGGAACAGGATTCAGATCTCCCGGCTGTTCTTTGCATTTGGAAAAATCAATAGATCTTCCGTCAATTCGCGCCGGTGTACCGGTTTTCAAACGTCCTTTGGGAAGCCCTAAATCAATCAATCGTTCCGCCAATTTAATAGAGGGGGGATCCCCGGCACGACCGGCTGAGAAGTGATCCAATCCAATATGGACCAACCCATTTAAAAATGTCCCGCTGCAAATCACAACACTTTTTGCAGAGAAACGACATCCGGTCTTACTCACTACGCCGCACACTCGATTGTTTTCCACAATCAAGTCGTCAGCGGCCATCTGAAACACAAAGAGGTTCGGCTGATTTTCAATACGGCTGCGCATCGCCACACGATATAGATTGCGATCAATCTGTGCGCGCGTTGCACGAACAGCAGGCCCTTTTGAACGATTCAAAATTCGAAATTGAATACCGGCAGCATCAGTTACCGTACCCATGGCACCCCCCATTGCATCCACCTCTTTCACGAGGTGTCCTTTACCGATGCCTCCAATAGACGGGTTGCACGACAACTGTCCGATGGTATCCATATTGTGCGTGATCAGAAGAGTCTTCGCCCCCATTCTCGCTGAAGCCAACGCAGCCTCAGCACCGGCGTGACCACAACCAATCACAACAACATCAAATAAATCCGGGTAATTCATTTTTAAGGCGCGCACACGCGTTTATCAATTTTCCCTTCTCAAAGGTATTCTTTTGCAGCGTGCGTATCACAAAAAAAGATTGACGACTAGAATTTCTATCAATACAGATGTATTTTTTTGACCAGTCGGAATTTTACTTTCTATCCATCTCGTCCGATCAAGTTTTTACGCTTTTCTTGTTCTAAGCCAAATATTCTTTCGATCTTCTCTTCAACTACACATCATCAAGCACTGCGTTTCACACAAATGTTCCACGTGAAACATCTACTTTTGTTCTATCACTCCATTTCGAACAAAATTTTCACCCCCCCCCCCTTCATTTTCATCATCACAATACATCACACACCTTTCACTTCATCTTTTTTTTGTTTCACGTGGAACATAACCACCACCCCATCATATGTCGGAACACAAACATCTCACCTTCTTTTCTTCACTCACTAACTTCATCCCCTTCAGAGCACAAAGTAAAAACTTT
>ERZ791621.631-NODE-631-length-17778-cov-2.98979_pt1 | contig 17778 bp, 8 predicted proteins | sample MGYA00510270_ERZ791621 | MGnify/ENA primary metagenome ERZ791621 (study PRJEB30046, sample SAMN00715189) | human gut metagenome | study: EMG produced TPA metagenomics assembly of the A metagenome-wide association study of gut microbiota in type 2...
GTATTTACCTGAAACCAGCTGAGGCTGTTATCACCCGCTACTGCTTTGGTGAACAGATAGCTTCCATCGGTCAGTTGCAACAATAAAGCGTCTCCCAGTGTAGAAGGACGTGCGTTGGAAGGAATGCCCGGATAGTCGTCCCGGGTAAGGTCTGGCAGATGATTGAACATCCAAGGTAAGAGACGATTGGTATTGTTGGGCCATTCGTAATCTCCGGGGCGGGAATCCCGACTGAAGAATGTCCCCCGTACATAAGACGGCAGTTGGATGCGGTAGCATATAGTGGTTGCATTCTCAGGAACTGCATTCTCATAAATGACCGGTTCTGCCGTTCTGTCCAGGCGGATGGTCTGAGGCATTGGAGAGGCGTTTACATCTTTAAACGATTTACCTTTTTCGTAGATAAAAGAACTTTGGGCAAATACAGCCGTCAAAGGAGCGACCGTACTTGCCAAAGTAAGCAAACTTATGATGAAATATCTTTTCATGCGTATGAATTAGTTGACAGAAAAAGCACTGAAATTTATAATATCGGGTAATGCAATGGATTGCAGTACGGTCAGCCGTAATGCCGTAGCTTCTACCGGATCGAATTTTTCGATGCGTTTGTGTCCGACAGATTCTCCGGAACAAACTGTTTGCCACTTTCCATTTACCTTGGCTTCTACTTTATATTGGCGGATACGTTCTCCGTTCTGTATGTTTTCTTGAATGATGCAGTAGTTTACCGGTTGCTTTTTGTCCAGTTTCAAGGTCAAACTTTTTTTCTGTCCCGATGTCTGGGCTAATGGAGAAGAGAAGCGGCGATTGATTTCTGTACCGAATTCTTTCAGGCGTTGTTCGTCTCCTGTAGGTATTAATCCGTTCGGGTCGGGTGTCAGGCCTAAAATCAGGGTAGCGTTCCGTCCTACTGATTTTTCATATTTATCCATTAGTTCGTTCAATGGATAGATGTTGTTTTCGTCATCCGGTTCCCAGAACCATTCGTGACGTCCGTTGGCTCCACGTAAAGGAGTATCTGCCATGGCCGGTACCCAGTATTTTCCATCTTTGTCGCCATGCTTCAACAGTTCGATTTGATCGACATTGCTTTCTATCCGTTTGTGATGTGAACAGGGAGCGGGGAAGGTGGACCAGCAGGGATAACCTACGGTACCGGTCTCGGAACCACCCCAACGGAAATCTGCACGATCTATATTATGATAGAACAGGCAATTAGGCTGATATTTATTCGCAATAGGCTCTACGTCCGGTCCGTCTCCACGAGGATCATCGGCGCCGCCGTCAAACCAAATCATGTATAGATCTCCATAACGGGTACAAAGTTCGGTCACCATCTTTTCACACAGTCGTTTGTACCATGTTTGCCGGTTGTGAGCAAATTCTCCTTCTCCTTCTGCCTTAAAGTTATGTATGCCCAAAAGAGAATTCCACCGGATACCGATGTAGATACCCGGTTGTAAGCCGTATTTGCGGCAGGAGTTGACAAAGTCACGGACGATATCACCTTTGCCGTCTCTCCATTTTACGGCTTTGAGGCAATAAGGATTTACGTCACTCTGCCAGAGACCGAAACCGGTTTCATGAGTGGCAGTCAGTACGGCAAACTTACATCCGGCTGCTTTGGCTGCCAGCACCCACTGGTCTGTGTTTAGTTCCGTAGGGTTGAATATGTTGTAATCTTCTATCGGATTGATGCGGTTGTTGCCTTGTCCGTAGCGTACTCCATCGAACACATGCAGATCATAATGGAATACGGCTCCCATTTCCGCTTGATGCCATTTCAACTGAAAGGGCTTGGGAACGGGGATAGTAGCCTGTTGCGCCAAGCAATAGACTGAGCAAAAAAGTAAGAGTAGGGTGGTGTTGATTCTGTTCATGATTATTTAAGTTTTATATATTGGGCAAATGGGTCATTGGTCTTTTCAAGCCATGTTTTCAGTTGCCGGTTAAATGTATGGGTAAGTTTCAATTGTTGGCTGGCAATGTTATTCATTTCATGAGGATCATTGGTACGGTCGAAAAGAATGACATTATCGATCTTTCCGTCTGTTGCGTGTACGGCATATGTATATCGGTCGGTACGGAGTCCGCGATAACCTGTTGCATGGTTATCGAATTTTACGAAATAGTATGGTTGTACAAGATCTTTTTTGTTTTTTCCGGTCAGTACTTCATTGGACAGGTCGAATGTCTGTACTGTTTCCGGGATTTCTTTACTGAATCCCATCATTGACAGGAGTGTGGGGTATAGGTCGGCAAAAGCAATCATCAACGGGTCGCTTTTACGTGGTTTTATTTGATCCGGCCAAGATAGAATCATGGGGATACGCATAGACTCTTCATAGAAGATATCTTTTCCGGCATTTTCGTGAGCACCCATACAGATTCCATGGTCAGAGGTAAAGACCACGATCGTATTATCAAATAAATTATTTTGTTTAAGGGCCTCGATGATTCGCCCTACATTTTCGTCTACACCGGTGATGCAGGCATAATAGTTCCGGATGTTATTTCGGAAGTAGTCTCCCATTTCCGTACCTTTGGCCGGGATATCGGGACGTCCTTTGCAAAGCGCCTCTACATCCAGATCTTTGTATATCTCTTTATATCGGTCCGGCACCAATTCATATCCCGTGTGTGGAGGATTCATCGATACCACCAATGCAAACGGTTGTTTTTGGTCTTTCTGTTTGTTGATGTATTCGATAGCTTTGCTTGCCTCGTATTCCGGCCCCCATTGGTTGACATAATAGAAGCTGTCTCGTGGAGCAGTGGTATTCCAGTACATCGGTTTCAAATGGTAATCATATGTTCCATAAGCTATCCAATGGTCGAAACCGTGGCGACGTTCGGGTGGACACCATTCGTTCCATGCCACTTTCCCGCGATTATTGTAAGTGTCTACATAGGGCTTGTAGGGTGCATCCAGATGCCACTTTCCGATGTATCCCATATTGTATCCCTGATCTTTAAGCACATCGCTCCAACAGCGGGCGTTTTGGGAAAGTTCCACTCCGTAAGGAGCGGTTTCGGAGTTACAGTTCCCGGTTACTTTACTGCCAATGGGATACATACCGGTCATTAGCATTCCTCTTGCCGGCGATGATACCGGATAACTACTGATAGCATTGGTGAAGTTAATTCCTTCGGAGGCAAGCTTGTCCAGGTGAGGAGTCTTTACAGGTTCTTTACCGATGCAACCGATGGCATCTCCACGATATTGGTCGGCCATGATGAAGACTAGATTGGGAGTCGGTTGCTTTTCTTGTGCTTGTAGTCCAGTGCTCAAAATAGGCATGGTAAGCAGTGCTTGAGGGATGATATTTTTCATAATGCTGTAAAGTTACTCTTTTTTGGGTAGAATACAATTTTTATTGAAAATAATAAGATCTCCTCCTTTTTTGGGGGAGGAGATCTTGTCTTGAGTAAGATATTTAATCTACTGAAAACTAATCTCCTTCAGGGAGACTGCTCGTTTCTATCTTCCATCCTGGATTTTGATAAATCGTAGAGGTTGTATAGTCGGTTGATCCTTCTTCTGCTGTCGTCAGACGGAAGTGGTCAAAAGCAATTGGATTTAAATATTTATTTTGGTTCCAATTATAGCCATTGTATGCAATGTTGTTTGTATTGATCCGGTAAGGACGTAAGTACCGACTTTCTGATTTAGCTGATACATTAGCATTATTGTTACCTGATTCAATCAGATTAATGACAGAGAGAGTGACGTCTGCAACTGGTATTGGGCTAGGAGTTTTGTAACGTTGATAATTTTCACTCCATAAATCGAATCCTTCTACGTGATAACCTTGCATCATGTCTAATGCACGCCAGCGTTTCAGATCATTTAGGCGTAATCCTTCGGCCGCAAATTCGATGCGACGTTCCCGACGAATATTATACAAAGTGGTTGAAACAAATTCAGAACCTGAATAGCGGGCAAAATCGATCTCTTTACTCAGATCTGTAGCGTCTATTGTTTTTTGAAAATCGGTATCCATTCCTGCTCGATTTCGTAAAGCTTTCCAGTATTTGGAACTGTTGGCATCAAGCGAGTTATTCAGTTCATAATCAGCTTCCATATAATTCAAGTATGCCTCTGCTGCACGGAATATGACACAGGCTGTAGTTGATGGGAGTGTAGGTCCTTGTGCGGCATCTGTTGCTAATCCCTTTTTTACTGAATAGCCGGTGGGACATTTGTTTTCGTCCTGTCCAAGTACAATTGGTGCACGATAATAATAACCATATCCTTTGACTAGATATTCAATGTTACTTCCTCCTTCAGATAAGAGATCTCCAGGTAATAAAGTATTATAAATCAGTCGTGGATCACGATTGGTTGCAACTGCTTCATAAGTTTTATCTCCTTGATAACCAGAATTGTTTGCGTATATTGGCAAGCCATTTTCCATCAAATAACTTTGCATCATACTACGAGTCCATCCGGTATTCCCACCTCCATTGCGTTGGATGTAACCGACAACAAAATGGACGACTGCCGGAGTTAAACTGGCGTCGTAGGCTCTCCACAATAACACTTCCGAAGCGTTAGCTAATGATTGGCTGTTGAATAACGACGGATAATCGTTAAATAAAGTGTATTTATCAGCTACTATTTGAGCGGCAGTTTTAGCTTCTGTCAGGAAGTATTTAATTTCAGAATCAATATTGATAGTGAAGTCCTTTAAATAATCTTTGTTTGCTCCTGGCCATCCCGGACCTCCTGGTACACGTGCGGTCCCTTTGTGGTATTTTTCCCAAGTACCTTCAAATAATGCCACACGACTTTTCATGAGGGCAGCACAGTCTTTGGTTAGGCGATTGCTCATTGGTGGGGTTGCTTTCATATAATAGTAAGCAGAATCTAAATCTTGTATGATGAAACGTGCTACTTCATTGCGTGGGCGCCGTTTACTTGCCTCTCTAACTGTTTCATAATCTTCCGAAATCCAATGTTTTAAGATAGGGAAATCACCGAGTGCAACTAATTTAGTAAAGTAAATATAAGCGCGAAAGAAATACATCTCTCCCAGATAGTGCATATTGTTAGCTTCTACTCCACTAAGTTCGCCGGCTTCCAGTCGGGGACGTACCTTATTGATGAAATAATTGACATTCCGGATTTTCCCAAAATCCCAAGCACCTCCACTTTGAGCCACACGTGTTTCTCCCTTTACAAATGAACCGTTTGGATTACTTGCTGCTTGGTTGTCACTATTATTGTCTGTTGCAAATACTCCCATACTGTATTGGCCTGGAGTGTGGGATGGAAGTTGATCATATAGATTAGCCGAATAGGCTGCTAAATCGCTTTCTGCCAAAAGATATTTGTCGGTAGGTACGGCATCTAGTGGCTCTTTGTCGAGAAAGTCATTGCAAGAGCATAAAACACTTGCTAAACTAAAAATATATAATAGATTCTTTTTCATTGTTCTTGCTTTTTAAAGAGTAATATTTAATCCAAATGAAATAGTCTTTGACAGCGGATAAGTCTTTCCGTTGCTAAATCCGTTACCGGCTGTTGCTTCTGGATCGAACATATCGGCAATACCACTGATTGTGAATAAATTCTCTCCACTGACATAAATGCGGAGCTTTTCAATTTTTGCTTTATTCATCCAAGCTTTGGGGAATGTATATCCTATTTGCAGATTTTTCATACGCATGTAAGCACCATTTTGCAGATAACGCGTTTGAGTTTGCTTGTTTTTGTTTCCTTTGTCTCCTAAGTAGGCTTTGGGATAGTAGGAGTTCAAATTTGCTCCGAATATAGAAGTTGTATTTTCAGGACGGAAATAATCAAGATGTTCGTCAAAACCTACTGATTGCCATTCTCCTCCATCTGCTCCCCAGAACATTGGTCCGCTCAACCATAAATCACGTTTCATGACTCCTTGGAAAAACATTTGAATATCGAAACCCTTCCAGTCAGCTCCTAAGCTTAAACCGAAACGAAGGCGTGGAGTGCTATTTCCGATTTTCTTTAAATCACCATGGTCTGTGGCAGTACTGTTTCCTTTGTCTACTATACCATCACCATTAAGGTCTCGATACATGATATCACCTGCACCCCAAACTGAACCTATTTTACTCTGATCATTGCTAGCCAGCCATTCGGTCATCTGTGCGTCTGTTTGGGCAATACCTTCAGTTTCATACCCCCAAATTTCCCCGATAGTCATTCCGTTGTAATAAAGAGTATTTCCATTAGAATCCCATAGGGCTTTAGAAGCGTTTGGATATGAAATTACTTTGGCGCGGTTGTCAGAAAGGTTAAATCCTATATTATAGTTAACTTTTCCAATATTATCTCTCCAATTGGCCTGTAGTTCCCATCCTTTATTTTTCAACTCAGCATTATTGGTATTTGGCAGAGCAGTTCCTAATATTGCACCGACTTCGGCTGCAGGGCCTACCATGTCTTTCGTTCTACGTATGAAGTATTCAAAAGTCATGTTCAGACGATTGTTGAACATACCAAGGTCGATGCCTAAATTGGTATTATAGATTTTTTCCCATGTGAGTGTACTGCTGACCATTCCAGGAACTCCGGCTGTTGTTGGTCTACTGCCGTCCATTAGCCAATTGCCACCATTGGCTGTTACACTTTGTGTTAAATAGAACGGATAGTAAGAGTCTGTGTTCTGGTTACCGAGCATACCCCATGATACGCGGGGTTTTAGTGTATTAATAATGTTGTTAATTGGTTCAAAGAATGATTCACGTGCTAAGTTCCATCCCAAAGAGAAAGAAGGAAATACATTCCAACGTTGATCTTTTAAAAAGCGGGATGATCCATCGTAACGAACATTTACTTCAGCCATGTAGCGGTCTTTGTAACTGTAGTTGAGACGTCCGAAGAACCCGGCTGTAGACCAATCATTGTATTTTGAACTATTGATTTTATCTTCTCCCGTTGCTGCACTAATTTCTGGAATGAGACTACTAATCACGTCAGGACGTTGTGCGGCAAGTTCGCGATATACATATTCTTCGGTATTCATTCCGACTAAAGCTTTGAAATAATGATCTTTTATTTGTAATGTGTAATCGATGTACACACTTGTCGTATAAAAGTTACTATTGTGGTATGCTGAACGTGCAAATGAAGATCCTGGTGAGTAACTTCCGCTGAAAGCCAATGCTAATGGATTACCGTTTACGTCGTGCTCATAGATTGGATTAAGGTTGGTTTGCTTATTTTGGTTGATGACTCTCATACCTGCTTCTGCATAGATATTCCATCCTTTTAGCGGATGAATAACTAATTGTCCCTGAAGATAAATATTGTCATTATGTGTTTTGGCACGTCCACCGTCAGTCAATTGATTGAGTTTTCCATTTCTCATATAATAACCGTTCGGATCTTTAAAAGGCATCATAGGCCACATACGTGCAATGTCATGATAAAGAAGTCCACCTTCCTCAAGATATACTGGATTGTCAAGATCAAAACGAACAAATTTGGTATTAATGTTGAAATCTACATATTTGTTGATTTGGGTATTGACTTTTGCTGTTGCGTTGTAACGTTTATAATTATCATTTCCATAACGAAGATTACCATCTTGGTTTAAGTAGCTCCCTGAAACATAGTATTGTAACTTCTCTGTTCCTCCATTTAAACTGATATTATGTTCGTTTGACCAGGCCCATTGAAAATGTTTTTTCCACCAGTTTACGTTATCATTTGCTTTTTCGTGGAAATGCCAGTTGGTACCGTTAGCTATGGTGGTGGTTGTAATCTCGCCTGCCATATACTTTTGGATACGGTCAATGGTCTCTTCATCAAAGATCACACTTCCTCCTTGATTAATGGCTGCATCATTGAAATAATTGGCAAAACGATAGGAATCAAGTTGATTAGGAAGGCTGGTTGGTCCGGAATAGCGGAAACTATTGTTATAGTTCACTTGCATTTTGCCCGCTTTTCCTTTCTTTGTAGTGATTAAGATAACACCGAATGCAGCACGTGAACCATAGATGGAAGAAGAAGCAGCATCTTTCAAGACAGAGATATTTTCAATATCTTCTGGATTCAGATTATTCATATTGCCTTCCATTCCATCAATCAGTATAAGTGGTGAGGCACTTGATCCTTTACCAATGGTTCCTGTTCCGCGGATGTTTACGTTCATTGTTTGTCCCAACTGTCCCCCTAAATCAGGAGTCGATAGATTTAAGCCTGGAACTACACCTTGCAGGGCTTGACCGACTTGTGATACCGGACGTGATGCTAGTGCTTTGGTATCTACACTTGTAACCGCTCCGGTCAGATTTACTTTTTTCTGAGTACCGAAGCCTACTACCACTACTTCATCAAGAGTTTTTGAATCTTCACTTAACTCAATCCTGAAGGATGTTTGTGTACCATTGAGAGGAATTGACTGAGTGGTGTAACCTATGTAGGAAACAGTCAGTATACCTCCTTTGCTAACGTTTTTTAGAGAAAACTTACCTTCCATGTCCGTGATGGATCCATTGTTCGTCCCTTTTACTTGGACTGTGGCACCGATGATTGGCTCATTGAGCTTTTTGTCAATCACAGTACCCGTAATGTTCAATTGCTGTGCATATAATGTAGTAATGCCAAGCAACAACATGAATAAGATTGAAATTTTTTTCATTCGTTTCTTATTTAAAGTTATACATAAGGTTTAATTACATGGCAAATGTACAGGGATTGAGAGATTACGTAGGGGCATGTCTATATCATTCAGCATACACGTTTAATTCAATACCATGTTTTTTTTGAATCTCTTTTGTATGTTTAGGCTTTATTTCGTTCTTTTGCAATAAATTGATTATTAATATGAAGAAGCTAAATCTCTTTTTATTGGTTTTGTTTATATGTAATTGTCCGGTCGTTTCTGGTTATGCTTTTTTTGATAGAGATATTCGTCTGTTAACCATGCAGGATGGGCTGGCGGATAATACTATTACATCTATCTACAAAGATCGGGATGGCTTTATGTGGTTTGGTACTAATAATGGCTTGAGCCGTTATGATGGTAAATTAATAAAAAACTTCTCTTCTTCACCAGCGTATATGTATGTTTCCGAAATTGTAGAGATGTCAGATCGATATTTGGGAGTTATCGCTGGAAATACTTTATATTGTTTTGCTCGGTCGCTGGAGAAATTTATACCGATCGTCCATGCAACGGATTATAGTTCTGTACATGTCTCTCACTTATTACCTATAGATAATAACTCTTTTTGGGGACTGTCAGGGAATAAATTATATCTATATACACAGGAAGAAGTTAAAAATGAGAAAGGAGAGGTTGTTCAGATTAAATTGAAATGTGAGAAACAGTATAAAGATTTGATTGATTCTGGTGATAATTTCTGTGCAATGTGTTATACTGATAATCATGAAATGTTATGTTTGGTTACACAGCAAGGAAATTTGCTATTGTTTCAGCCTGAACCTTCGGAGAAATCTAAAAAGATATCTTTGTGGAAAAATAAAACTTGGGATGCAACTTCGGTATTATATGATAAAGGAGTGGTATGGGTTTCTACTATTGGACACGGTATTCTGCGTTATTACGTTTCTTCTGGGTATATAGACAGAATTACTTATAAGGAAAATAATAAAGAAAACAGTCTATCCCATACAGATGTTTTTCAAGTTATTCCAATTAATAATAATCGTTATCTTGCAGTGACTTGGAGTGGGTATACTTTATTATTTCAGGATAAGAATGATCCGAAAAGAATGATGACAGAAATATACTATAATACAGCTTCACAACTTCACCGCAACTTAGAAACAAGAATGATTTCAGCGTATTACGACCCCAGTGGGATTGTTTGGATAGGTACTAATGGGGGAGGAGTGATTTATTCTGATCTACGGTCACAATTTTATAACCAATTTCATCAAGAGAGGCATAATGAAATTTGTGGTATAGTCATGGATAATAGAAAATATGTTTGGATGGCTACGTTTCATCAAGGGATTATGAAAAGTGAGCAACCTTTTGAACCAGGAAGACGAATGAATTTTACTAGGGTTGGTACTCCGGATATTCAAAGTAAAAATACAGTTCTTTGTGCCATTAATGATAATAGAGGTTCACTTTGGTTTGGAAATAGGGATGGAACATTAACTTCATATAATGAGGCAACAAAACAATTTCGATTACATTTTTTACAAGATAGAGGTAAAGTGAATACTGTGTCAATTTGGGCATTATATTGGGATACTAATCGAAATTTATGGGTAGGTACTAATGATGGAGTTTGGAAATTGAATATAGATTCTGGATTTTGCAAAAAAATCCCTATTGAGATTTTGTTTAAGGACCCTACTCCTATTTGTATACGAGCTATTGCCGGCACGAAGGACGGAACTATATGGTTAGGTACAAGTAATGCAGGAGTTTGCAAATTGAAAATTGATTCTAGAGGAGAGATGTCTTTAGAGACAGGCTATGAGAAGAAAGCGAATATCAAAAATAATTCGGTTCGTTCTTTGTTAGTATCTTCTGATGGTAATGTATATGTAGGTTATATGGATGGTTTCGCTATTCTTTCACCTAAAAAGGATGCAATACGTGAGTATTATACAACTAGAAATGGATTATGTAGTAATTTTATAGGATGTCTGGTCGAAGATAACCGAGGACATATTTGGTTGGGAAGTAATTCGGGAGTCTCTCGTTACAGTAGGCATCAGCACCTTTTTTATAATTATTATATAAGTGGAAGCAATCGTTCGGCATTACTTGCTGATAATACACTATTTTTTGGCAATAATAAATCGCTCACTTATTTTGATCCGGATGACGTGGATGGTCATTTGGATGAAGATCAGGTTCTTATTACTGGACTTGAGGTAGATGGTCGTCCTGTAGGGATTGGGGATAAAATAAATGGGCAGACTGTATTGGCAGAAGGCATTTCATATACTAGTTCGATTACTTTGAATAATGAAAATCGTGACTTTGTTTTATCTTTTAATAATCTTTCTTATGCAGAGGAACAACAGAAGTACAATTACCGCTTATTACCATATCAGACGCATTGGTTGGTTTCTAACGATGGAGAGAAGGCTACTTATATGAACTTACCCGAAGGGGATTATACATTTGAAGTGAAGAATATTTATCCTGACGGGAAAGATGGAAAGGTTACATCACTCCAAATACATATTCTACCGCATTGGAGTCGTACATTGCCTTTCCGATTATTTATTTTACTGTTATTGGCCGGTGGTGTGGCTTATTTGATTCGTCTTGTCAAACATCGTCAGATGCGTATGGAACGTGAAATGCGCATGGAACATGAACTTCTGTCAGTAAACTTAGAGCGTGAGAAAGAGCGACAAATCCGGATGGAGCGTGAGAACTTTTTTACAAGTGCGGCACATGAACTACGTACGCCGCTAACCTTGATTCTTGCCCCATTACAGGAATTATTGGAACACATAAAGGCATCCGATCCACTGTATAGCAAGCTATATACCATGTATAAAAACAGCTCCTCGCTACATACACTGGTCGATCAGTTGCTCTATGTACAAAAAATAGAGGCCGGGATGGTGAAACTGCGTTTGTCAGAAGCGGATATTGTGGAGCTAGTGAGAGAAGTAGCAGAGTCTTTTCGCCAAATGGCAGGGATAAAAGGATGTACATTTCAGGTAAGACTTCCGGAAGATCCTGTTTTCCTATGGATAGATACGGAGAAAATAACTTCGTCGGTCGGAAATCTACTATCTAATGCTTTTAAATACACTTCTCCCAATGGAGAGGTATTGCTCACTCTTACCCGTATGGAGCAGGATGGAAAGCCTTTTTGCCAGATAACAGTATCGGATACGGGTGAGGGAATACCGGATGAGTTTCAGAAGCGCATTTTTGACTCTTTCATTACGGGTGATAATTCACCGGCTTTCTCTACCAAAGTAGGCATTGGACTGCGGATTGTGAAAAATACGATGGATCTGCATCATGGACAGGTCATTCTTGATAGTGAGCCGGGAAAAGGTTCTACATTCGTATTATTGATACCGGAAGGTAAATCTCACTTTACCGGTGATTTATATGAAATAGTAGATTATCGCGGGCATGAAACGGAACCGCAGTTTCAACCTCTATCTGTACAGGAAAAATCGGAAGAAGGAGTTCCGGTCACAAAGAAAACATTGCTGATTGTTGAAGATAATGTAGATGTCCGTCAGTATATTCGCTCTTTGTTTGTGACAAAATACACGGTACTTGAAGCGGCTGATGGTGAGGAAGGGGTCCGGATTGCTACCAATGAGATACCCGATCTGATTATCTCGGATGTAATGATGCCGGTTAAAGATGGGTTTGCCTGTTGCCGGGAGATACGTGAACGGCAAGAGACCGCTCATATTCCTATCCTGATGTTGACGGCCAAGGCAGAAGATGCAGATGTATTGCAAGGATCTTATAGTGGGGCGGATGACTATATGATGAAGCCTTTCAATCCGGAAGTATTGAAAGCAAAGGTAGAGAACCTGATTCTTCAGCGCGAACGTCTGAAACGCATTTATACCAAAGCATTGATGTTGAAACGAGAATCGGTTGAAGATGAAGAGGCAGATGACGAATTTATACAAAAACTCATTCACGTGGTTGAGAAGAATCTGTCTAATGAGAACTTCAACGTTAAGATGTTGGCCGAACAACTTCACATGAGCCAGCCTACTTTATACCGGAAGGTAAAGCAACGCAGTGAGTTATCTGTGGTCGATATGATCCGAAGTGTGCGGGTGAGTAAAGCTGCTTCGTTGATTATGGAGAATCGTTACTCCATTCAGGAGATTTCCGAAAAAGTAGGATTCAGTGATGCCCGGACATTAAGGAAGCACTTTACGGAACAATTTGGTGTGCCCCCTTCAAAATATATGGAGAATAAATGAATAAATTTGAAGGAAAGAAAACTCATCACAGATTAACAGACTACACTATAAGAAGATCGGCCGGATTGATAATCTGCACATTGTAGGTTACTGTAATCTGTTGATCTGTGTTGAGAAAGACTTTCGACTTCATTCCTAAAAGTTAATCCTTCTTTTAAGTTGGCCTTTAATTCAGGATAATGGGTTTATATTTAGGAACTAATGCCTTCATAACGATCCATCCAATCAGGTAGGCTACCGAGCAGATACAAAAGATAACGAAATAACCAGCCGGTTTCCCGACAAAGCCCATAAATACCATTTGAGTTTTGTCGGCGTGTACAAACAGCTCGCCGGCTGAATACTGGAGAATCATAGAACCTACTCCTCCTGCCATACCGCCAATACCGGTGATGCTGGCAATGGCGCTTTTAGGAAACATATCGCCTACGGTAGAAAAAATATTAGCCGACCATGATTGGTGGGCAGCTCCCCCGATACCGATCATAATAACCGGAAACCAGGGAGAGATGGTTCCTAATGGCTGGGCAAGTAATACCAACAGAGGAAAGAATGCAAAGATCAGCATAGCTCTCATACGTGCGGCATACGGGTTTAGCCCGGTTTTATGAATGATGATCGTAGGGAGTTTCCCTCCATAGATCGATAACATTGTTATAGCGTAAAGTGTAAAGATCAATGCTCTTCCCAATCCTTCGGAGGTTTTGATGTCGAACTGGGTATTCAGGTAAGAAGGTGCCCAAAAAAGGAAGAACCACCACACTCCATCCGTCATAAACTTACCGAATGCAAATGCCCAGGTTTGTCTGTAGGTGAAACATTGCCGGAAAGTCATACTTTTCTTTTCCTCGTTCTCTTTTACAGTTGCTGTGTAGGTTTCATGTTTGTCTTGCTCGATATATTCGAGTTCGGCTGAGTTTACAAATTTGTTTTTAGAGGGAGCTGTGTACATGAATACCCAAAAAACCATCCACACGAAGCCAAGAGCACCGATGATGACGAATGCCATTTCCCATCCCCAGGCTTTAGCCAGTAATGGAATGCTGAGAGGGGCAATCAGGGCACCGATAGAAGCTCCGGCATTAAAAATGGAAGTAGCGTAAGCCCGGTCTTTTTTCGGGAAATATTCGGCGGTAACTTTAATGGCAGCCGGAAAATTGCCGGCTTCACCGAGTGCTAAAATACAGCGTGCGACTAAAAAACAATACATGCTTATGGTGGCAAGTACCACTACTACATCACCGGTAGCAGCGATTAGTTCGGCTGCGCTATGCATTCCTACATATTCTTCGGTTATAATTCCACAGAAAGCATGAAGGCAGGCACCGGCCGACCATATACCGATGGACCAAAGGTAACCTTTCTTTGTTCCCATCCAGTCGATAAACCGGCCGGCAAACAGCATACAAATGGCATATACAATAGAAAAGACAGCAGTAATGATGCCATAATGTGACTCGTTCCAATGAAATTCGGGTTTGATAAATTCGTCCCAGGTCAGCGATAGTACTTGGCGATCAAGGTAGTTTATGGTTGTTGCGAAAAATAACATGGCGCAAATCGTCCATCTGTAGTTTGTCATTTTCCCCATTGCATTTTGGAGTGTACTCATACTATTTGATTTAAAATTTTCAGGTTTAATTTCGGACCAAAAATACACATTATTTGATTTTATCCAATAATAACTGCTATTTAATTTGATGCTTCAAGGGATCTTTTTATGATAAATACACTAAAAGGAATAATAATTTCGTTATCGAACACAATAATTACCGTTTTCGCACACGGCTATGTTTGTTCTATAATTGGGAGGAGGTGGCTGTTATAGCTCTTTTTCTTCGGATGAATCTGAATATATGTGCAGGGGATATATTCTTTGTAAGATTGTAATTGTAAATTATTAGTGATTTATTTGGAGTGCTGACTCCGTATGTGTCTCGGTTGGTGGGTGAGGCCGGAAGAATCGGCTTGCTTTTATGTTCTTCCTTTTATTTTGTATTTTAAGATAGATATTTTATCTTTGCCTTAATTGAGACAAAATATAATTGAGATAAAATGAAAAACAACCGATTGATCATTACCCTTATTGCCTTGTTTCTCCTAGGATTCGGGCTGAAAGCCCAAACTGCTTCTACTGAAGAAACTGCTGCTCAGAAAGAGAAAAGAATGGAATGGTTTGCCCAGGCCAAGTTAGGAATCTTTATCCATTGGGGAATCTATGCCGTGAACGGAGTATCAGAGAGCTGGTCATTCTTCAATAACTATCTTCCTTATGAAGAGTATATGGCTCAGGAAAAAGGCTTTACGGCATCGGCCTATAATCCTCAGGAGTGGGTGAAACTGATTAAAGAAAGTGGTGCACGTTATACGGTCATTACCACCAAGCATCATGATGGCGTAGCTCTTTGGGATACGAAGGTGGGTGACCTCAGTACTGTGAAAAGTACTCCTGCCGGGCGTGACCTGATTGCTCCTTTTGTGAAGGAAGTACGTAAACAAGGGCTGAAGCTCGGGTTCTACTATTCGCTGCTTGACTGGTCGCATCCGGACTATCCCAACAAAACCCGTACGGAAGTACGTTACAAAAACGATCCGGATCGTTGGGCTAAGTTTGTTAAGTTTAATTTTGGACAGCTTTCCGAGTTAAACAAAACTTGGAAACCTGATCTTTACTGGTTTGACGGAGACTGGGAACAAACTGCTGAGGCTTGGGATTCGAAGGGTATCATCAACCTGTTGCGTTCTACTAACCCGAATGTTATAGTAAACTCCCGTATTCAGGGGTATGGCGATTATGCTACACCCGAGCAGGGAGTTCCTGTAGTACGTCCAGCCGACAAGTATTGGGAGCTTTGTATGACCATGAACGATTCATGGGGGTATCAGCATGCCGACACTAATTATAAGACTCCGTTTATGCTGTTGCGTACTTTTGTCGATTGTCTCAGTATGGGAGGGAATCTGCTATTGGATATTGGTCCGAAGGAAGATGGAACTATTCCTGCCGAACAGATTGCTGTTCTGAAAGAATTCGGCCGTTGGACTAAGAAGCATAAAGAAGCTATCTACGAAACACGTGCCGGCATCCCGTGCGAACATTTTCAGGGATATACCACACTGAATAAAGCGGGTGACATCCTTTACCTCTATTTACCCTATAAGCCTAATGGCCCGATCGAAGTGAAAGGTCTTGTCAATAAGGTAAATCGTGTATGGGTAGTGGGGAATGGAGCTATGCTGCCATATAAGGTTTATAATAAGAACTACTGGAGCGAGGTGCCCGGAAACCTCTATATTGATATACCCGAACGTGTACAGGATGAGCAGATCACTGTGATTGCCGTATTGCTGGACGGCCCTATCAAGCTTTATCGCGGAGTGGGACAAGTGATTGAAAGTAACTAAATAAAAAAATAAATTCTTATGAATATCAGATTAACTTCTTTATTCGTTTCTTTATTCCTTTCTGTTCCGGTATGGGCGGGCGGGCATAAAAATCTGCCCGCTAAAGGCGATCTTCATATTCCGGTTTTTGAAAATGTGAATGTGCGTTTCTCTCCCGATACGTATCCTGATAATTATAATGAAGCAGATGGTACGGGCGTATACCATTTGGTCAACGGACGTATCATTCTGAAAAAGATTACTCTTCCCGAATACAAACGAAATGTGTCGGTAAGCCTGAAAGTAACCCTCGCCTCCAATGGAGATCGTTGGGACAAATCGGGTTCTTGCTTTGTATTGCCTAAATCATCGGCTATTAACCTACTGACTATTGCCCGTGACGGCATGAAGTTTCCTTCGGTAGATAGTTTGAAGCTGGAGAAAATGGTAGGTGTTGTTCCCGGAAAGGATTATTTACCCACAGTGGAGCTGATGCGTTTCATGACTCCGTTCGGTGTAGGACACTATAGCAATAATAATGATTCGCTGAGCAGTAAACGTCGTCCGGTCTATATCCCCAAATGGGAAAGTAATGTCACCTGGCAACAAGATATAACCGATCTTTATCCGTTGCTTGAAGGCGAAGCCTATGTCGGTATTTATATCGATACATGGACTTCTGAAGGGTATTTGGTCAATGCGGATATCGACGTAAAAGAGAGTCGTCTGGCTTGTGACGTACTTCCAAAACGTCATGTGGAGCCGTTGATGAATACGGTTTACTACATGGGACAAAGTTATCCCGATATCTTTGCCCGGAGAGATGTATCTACTGATTTTACAGTTCCGAAAGGTGCCAAAAATATCCGGTTAAAATATATAGTGACCGGACATGGCGGACATAGCGGCGGGGATGAATTCGTGCAAAAACGCAATATCATTTCTGTAGATGGAAAAGAGGTGCTCAACTTCATCCCTTGGCGTGATGATTGTGCTTCTTTCCGTCGTTTCAATCCGGCTACCGGTGTTTGGTTGATTAAGCGCTTGGCTTCTTATATTGGTGAGAAAGGATATACGGAGAAAGAAGTGGAAGAACCTCTGGCTTCTTCAGACCTATCCCGTTCCAACTGGTGTCCCGGTTCGGATGTTGTACCCGAAGAGGCTGTTATCGGTACACTTGCTCCCGGCAAGCATACTTTTACAGTCAGTATTCCCGAAGCTCAGGCTGTGGATGGCAATAAATTGAACCACTGGTTGGTTTCGGCCTATCTGGTGTGGGAAGAATAATTATAGTGAATTAAGATTCACTGCGGTGACCCGTTCAAAGCCATAAGGAGATGATCGAACCCTGTATCTGCCGAATGGAAGCATAAAAAAAAGCCTCTTCTCACGAAGGGGCTTTTTAGGTTTACTTTCTTTTTATGCTTTTGCTCAAAAAGAAAGCAAACTTTAAGATGAAAAAAAGGGAAGTCTCACGACTTCCACAATAC
>ERZ791621.632-NODE-632-length-17763-cov-4.59295_pt1 | contig 17763 bp, 15 predicted proteins | sample MGYA00510270_ERZ791621 | MGnify/ENA primary metagenome ERZ791621 (study PRJEB30046, sample SAMN00715189) | human gut metagenome | study: EMG produced TPA metagenomics assembly of the A metagenome-wide association study of gut microbiota in type 2...
AGTAACGCCGTAGGCACATCGGCTGCACTGGGCTTTCCCATTGCAGCAGCCGGGACACTCGGTTACATCATCACGGGTTGGAGTGAACCGGGCTTACCTCAATTTCCCATGATGCTGGGATACATTCATCTGCCTGCATTGTTGTCCGTTGCGGCGGCAAGCATCTTCACTGCCCCCTTCGGCGCCAAGGTCGCCCATAGCATCGATACAAAACCGCTAAAGCGCATTTTTGCCTGCATGCTTCTGGTTCTTGCTGGCTATATGCTCACTCGTGCCATTAATTCCCTTTGATCTTTTAACCGTTTTTTCCGCTTTATGTCTGAAATTCCTTTGCCTCCTGTCCGTGCTGTTGAGCCCGAAACCATTGCCACGCATCTTTTCCATGTCAAGGAAGTAGCTCCGCTTGTGCACTGCATTACCAACGACGTCGTGCAGGAAATCACCGCTAACGTACTGCTTGCAATGGGAGCCTCTCCCGCCATATTGGTTGCTTGTGAAGAAGCCGCTCATTTTGCGGCGATTTCTTCTGCCCTGCTCGTCAATGTTGGAACGCCTCGTCCCGAATCTTTGGAAGCCATGCATCTGGCGGCTAAAAGTGCGGTCCGTCACAACGTTCCCTGGGTGCTTGATCCGGTAGCCGCCGGTGTCATTCCCTGGCGCGACAAAATGATCATGGGGCTTTTGGCCCTGCAACCGACCGTTATTCGTGGCAACGCCTCTGAAATCCTGGCGCTTGCCGGATTAGGCAAGGGTGGTAAGGGCGTTGACAGTACCGACTCAAGCGACGCCGCTCTTGAAGCCGCCGTCAAACTTGCTCGCGAATACAACACCATTGTTTGCGTCACAGGTAAAACCGACTACACAACCGACGGCAAAGAAATACTTTCCTGCACCGGCGGCTCGATTAAGGCAACGCTTGTGGTCGGCACCGGTTGCTCCCTTTCGGCCATGGTGGCCGCCTTCGTTGCGCAAACCGAACATCCGCTTGAAGCCGTTATTTCAGCCTGTGCGCTCGCCAAGCGTGCCGCTCAGCAAGCCGCCGGCGTTGCCCGCGGCCCGGGCAGCTTTGCCGTTGCTTACATAGATGCGTTGAATCTGCTCCAAGCCAAGGACTTCTATTAATGCGACACCCCATCGATCTTTCCGTTTATCTGGTACTCGATCCCGATTTGTGCGGTGGTGCTCAAGGCATGATTGAGACCACACGCGCTGCTGTGCAAAACGGCGCCACCTGCGTGCAGTTACGGGCACCGCACTGGAAAAAAAGAGCTCTTGTGGAATGCGGGCGAGCATTGAAGTCAGTCTTAGCCGACTTTAACGTTCCTCTCATAATCAACGACCATGCGGATGTCTGCCTGGCGGTTGATGCAGAAGGATTGCACATTGGGCAGGACGATTTATCGCCTCTCGATGCCAGAGCCATCATCGGCAACGAAAAAATATTGGGGCTATCGGTTTCCAATACACAAGAACTTGCCGCAGTCGATATTCGCTTGGTTGATCATCTTGGTATCGGACCGATATTCTCGACCAGTACGAAACCAGACGCCAGTGCCGCTCTCGGACTTGACGGCTTTGCAGCATTAGCTTCACGAAAACCGTGCCCTGTTGTTGCCATCGGTAGCGTCAAGGTCCCGATTGTCGGTGACTTAATCCAGGCCGGTGCGGACGGCGTTGCCGTTGTCTCTGCTATTTGCGGACAAGCAAACCCCGGTGAAGCCACAAAAAAGTTGGTGCGAGCCGTTCAATCGGCCCGTCGCTAAAGCGCACCTAAGCACTCTCACCTAAAATAGGGGTTTAACCGATCACACAGGATTTCGCACTGCCATGGCCCAAAACAAACGAATGTCGGTTCGACTGACGCTACAGCAAGCCAAGCTTGTTTTGCTCGCCAAGGCTATAGAAGAGTCTAACGACTCGCACATCCATTGGTCCTCGGCCGATTCCGAAGCCGCGAGTCTTCGCGCCGCTCACACCGTGGGCGAATCGGCCGACACTGCCAAACTACTGACCGAACGAGCCAAGGTTGTTTTGAGAACAGTCTCTGAGCGAGGCATCAGTACTACAGTGAGTACCAAGGCTCGGTTGCCCCAGTTCTTCTCACCGCTTTTCGTTTTGTTGGCCTTCGTTCTCGGCGCTCTGACGGATCGTATCGCAAGTCCCGAGCACATCGTCAACCTGCTCTCTCCTCCTTACTGGGGCGTGATTCTCTGGAATCTGGTTGTCTATTTCGCCCTCTTTTGTTGCGCTATCGGTTTGGTGGGAACCGGAAGCAATCGCTTCGCTTTGCCGTTGCGCAGCAGTCTCGGCACCTTTGTTCAAAAAGCCAGTTATGGGACACTCAGACGCACAGGATTTAAGGCGCATTTCTACAGCGAGTGGTCGTCATTTGTGGCTCCTTTGATTCGCATGAATGTTGCCCGAACTCTGCATTTCGCCGCTGTTTTCTTTGCCCTAGGCATCATTGTCAGTCTGCTTGTGCGAGGTTTCGGCACGTCTTATTGGGCCGGATGGGAAAGTACATGGCTTGCCGAGAGCCCCGAAAGTGTCAAAGCGTTCATTGATCACACCTACGGACTGATTCCTGCAATCGGCCCGCTGTCTTCTATGCCTGATCTCGCGCAAATCGTTGACATGAGGGCTGATCGTCTGCCGTATTTGGAGGCACCGATCACGGCTGCTCCCTGGCTCATTCGAATGATGATCCTGATGGGCGTTACCGTCATCGTTCCCCGTCTGCTTTTTGCCATGTTTGACACATGGCGTATGCGACGCTTTAAAACGCAGACAGCGCTATCCATCGATTCGCCCTACTACGAGAACATTCTCGTTCAGTGTGCTCAGGATGCGGTTCTTGGCAACTTGATGATTATCACATCAACAGCCAACCGTCCGCAAAGAGATCAGACGACCTCTATTCTTTGCAAGCACTGGGGCAATGCAGAAGACTCGACGATCAAAACCGTTGACTTTGACGATGAGGAATCGACGGTTCCGGCAATCGCAGAAGGCCCCAGAAAGCCAATTGTTCTTCTCTGGTTTGACGGCATTGAAACGCCTGAGGAAGACGTCCACGGCGCTGTCATTGAACGCTTGCGCGAAGCATATGAAACGAAAGGTTTTGCTGTCTTTGCCGCATTGCTCGACATGAAAGAGTTTGCCCAAAGATTTGCCTCAACGCCTTCTCGTATCCAAGAACGTAAAGAGAGTTGGCTCGCCATGAGTAAGTTACATCAGATCAAACTGTTTGATCTGGATGGTACCTCAGAGTCTCAACTGACAACTATCAAGGCGCTCCGTGCTTGGGCCGCTCCGCGCGTTTCTTCCACCCAAATAATCGTGACTGACAAGAAGGAAAACAACAATGAGCAATGATCCGTTGCGAATCCATTTGAGCCTGGTCAGTCATACCAATATCGGTAAGACGACGTTAGCTCGCACACTGCTGTCTCGAGATATCGGCGAAGTCGCAGATCGTGCTCACGTTACGGAAACGACTGACGACTATGTTCTGGCGCGCAATGCCGAAGGCTGTGAACTCGTACTATGGGATACGCCGGGCTTTGGCAACTCTGTGGCACTTGCGAAACGACTCGAAGGCAGAGCCAATCCTGTCGGTTGGTTCTTGTCCGAAGTTTGGGATCGCATGGCCAACAAGTCGCTTTGGTTGAATCAAAAAGCTCTTAAGCACGTCAAGGAAACGTCCAGCGTCGTGCTGTACCTTGTGAATGCGACTGAACTGCCCGATTCTGCACCCTATGTGAGTGCAGAAATGCGCATTCTGGAGTGGATCGGGAAACCTGTCATTGTGCTGCTCAATCAAATCGGACAACCGAAACCGCCGGAAGCAGAGCAAGCTGACGTAGATCGTTGGAAGCACGCGATGGCCGCTTACCCCATTGTCAGTTCTGTCCTTTCAATGGACGCATTTGCTCGCTGTTGGGTTCAAGAATTCGCGCTCTTTGACGCCATCTCCAAGGCTTTGCCAGAAGAGCAACAAAGCACTCTTGAAGCTCTCAGGGAAGTTTGGTCAAGACAGCGTCGGGCTGCTTATAACTCAAGTATTCAGGCCTTAGCTCACTACCTGGAGAAACTCGCCAACGATCGCGAAGTTGCTGAAAGCTCTTCTGTCATGAATCAGATCAAGTTCCTCGGCAAACGTCTTGGCCTATTTAAAAACGAAGCCATCCATGACCCGCTAGGTGCTGCTCAGACAGCTCTGTCTGCGCGCGCTGCCGATGAATTCTGTGCTTTAACAGACAAACTGATTGCCGTCAATGGGCTAAAAGGCAAAGGTGTCCGGAAAGAGCTGCTTCGACGAATGCAGACAGATTGGAAAGTCACCAGCTCAGTACCACCCGCTCCAGCCGCCGTAGCTGGAGCTATTGGGACCGGTGCGGCAGGAGGGCTAGCCAGCGATCTCGCAACAGGAGGTCTTTCTCTCGGACTAGGAACCTTGATTGGCACTGTTGTCGGCGCTCTAGGTGGAGCGGGGCTTGCGGTTGCCTATAACCACAAAAAGGGAATTGAAGGAACTATTGTTACCTGGTCCGATGAGGCAATTCAAAATTTTTATGTTGAGGCCACGTTACTTTATCTTGCGGTCTCTCATTTTGGCAGAGGGCGTGGAAATTGGATTGAGAGTGAACATCCGTCTCACTGGTTAAAAATCACTAAGGCAACTATAGATAAAAATATAATTTCACATCATCCTCAGAGCAGCATCATAGATTCTACAATTCGTAGCATTTTGAGCCACTTATATAAAAATTCCAATTTTTAATATTTATTAAAATCTAAAATTTCTTCAAAATCAAAAAATGACTTATTACCATAATAATACCTCATTGAATCACAACAATCATAGCAGCAAAACTTTATTTCTTATTGGCGCAGGGCTGCATAATGCAGTATTAGCACGTGAAATGGCCAATATTGGATTTAATGTAAAAATCTATGAACAAAGATCTCACATTGGCGGCAATTGTTTTGATACTACAGATAAAAAAACAGGAATTTTGTATCACGCCTACGGCCCACACATATTCCATTTTTCCAATATTGAATTATTACAATGGCTATCCAATTTCGATGAAATGATTCCATTTCATCACAGCGTCAAGAGTCTTTACAAAGGAAAGTTATATCCAATACCAATTAATTTGGACACTATAAATCTTTTCTTTGGTTGCGATCTGCGACCTAGCGAAGTTGATAGCTTTTTAAAGTCTCAACGAATAAATTCCATCACTCCCAACAATATGGAAGAAAAATGTATCTCTCTCATAGGAAAAGAACTATATGAAGCATTTTTCAAAGAGTATACCCTAAAGCAATGGGGAAAGGACCCTCGCGACCTTCCCCCTTCTACCATTGAAAGAATTCCTGTGAGAAAAAATTATAACAGCTCATATTATAACAAACCATTTAGCTACCTGCCACAGCACGGATTTACATTTTTAATTCAAAATATTCTAAATCATCCTCAAATAGAAATAAATCTCAACTCAAAAATTGAATTAAACGAGCTTAAGCAATTCTCTAAATCAGGTCTTGTTGTTTATACAGGAGCGCTCGATGAATTATTTAATCAATCCTTTGGAAAGCTCGAGTATCGCAGTTTACGGTTTGAAAAAGAATATCTTCCCCTTGAAGATTTCCAAGGCATTAGTGTTACCAATTACCCAGAACTAAAATATGAATGGACCAGAATAACCGAACCAAAGCACTTTACTCACAAACAAAACAAACTCCTGAATACAGATTATACGTTAATCATAAAAGAATTCAGCTACGAGCATCACTCTGGTCAAGATCCATACTACCCAATAAACAACAATCAAAATGCAATTTTAAGCAAAAGATACAGAGATGAGCTAAATCGCATCGGAAATATAATACCCGCAGGAAGATTAGGATCATACTGTTACACAGATATGGAAAATACAATTAATAATGCATTAAATTTATGTAAGAAAATCAAAAAACATTATCAATTCAAATGAATTTGTAAACACTCTTAGCCCCACAAGCAAATAGCTCTAGGTGGAAGTCTTCTTTACATGCTTTCGCCTTTCATGGATTTCCGTTGATGCTTATAGCAAAAAAAAATCGAGTACGTCAGTACGATGTCATGTCGATTCATCGAGTCTTTGCTTGTTATTTAAATGGGGCCATTTTTGAATGAGCAAGTTTTAAGACGTGTTTCTTCAAGATTTCATGATGGGCGCTAACGTCCACTTCTCATCAGCTTGAGTGAGATGCCCCTTCGTTTCTTCGAACAAAATGTTTCTGTCGCCTCCAATCCGAGTAATTTCAGCGATCAATCCTCTGTCAATCATGTCGGAAAAATGAATCAACCAAACTTCAAATCTCGCCTACATCGGAACTCATATTAGCTCCATGATCCCAGACAAAACTGCTCTACCCGTCTGACATTGCTTGTCCGTTCAATAAACAAAAAGCGCTCATATTCAAAGAATTTATCCTGATTGCAAGCATTACCATTATCCCTGCATGTCAATCCAAAGCCGCTTGTGGATTTTATCGTTTACCATTTCTATAATTGAACAAATTACGACGTCCAGAAAATTGCTCACCAAAACAATCCAGAAAATAAACCACAGAAAAAAAATACATGAAATACTCGTTCGATGATCAAATCAAGACATGGTTGCTTCTTGATACTTGACTACTCCAACAAATCACTCTCATATTTAGGTCGTTAAAGAAAAAGGCAACTTTTTCAGTTGCCCTATTATGAGAAGAAACTGCTATTGAAATGTGAACTTTATAAAATTAACATCCTACCCATTCAAAATATGATTAAACGCAAATTTCCATGAACGAATCACAGAGTTCAACATCTCTCTCTGCTTTCCAATAACTTGCACTTTCAACATTTCTTCTTTTATATCGCTACTAAAAATTCTCTCACCTATGTCATTTCTAATATGATCAATAACTTTTTGATAATTGTTCTGAAAATGAAATGGCGTCAATTCACAACTATACAAATTCTTGTTTTCCTCCCTCATTTGAACTCTTTCACTAACCGGAACTGTCAGTAAATATTCAATAGCGGCAATCAACTCTGAAACATCTCCAGAATTAAAATAGAGAACACCTCGAGTTTTGCCCCGTAGCCACTTATTCCCGCCAACATTCGATGCTATAAGTATAGTCCCCAATGACATTATTTCTATCATACTTAAATCAAAATAACTACCTCTATTAGCTGTAACGCAGGCATCAGCTGCATTAATGTAATCGCTTACCTGACTCGTAAAACCAATTTCTAAAAAATGATCATCACTAATATTCGACTGTAAAGCCCCATCTCCAAGGACAACAAACCAAATTTTACGACTTTTTGCAAGAATACATTTTGCAGCCTCAACAAATATATCAAAGCCCCTAACTCTCTCTTTGCGACCAAGAAAGACTATCAATGTCGCATCTTCAGGGACACCTAAAGCGTCTCTGATATCTTTGCGCGAACTTTTAACTTCTCTGATAGGAGCACCAGTAACACAATAATATACTGGCTTCGCCTTAATCACATCTTCCCATGTCGACCAGTCCTTATATCCCTCTAAACTATATTCGCTCGGACACAAAATAGCATCTGACAACATAAATGCTAGCTTATCCCGCACCTCTAAATAATTTTTAAAATAAGATAATTCCGCATTTGACCATTTACCTCGTGATTCTCGCAACCCAATTTCTTCTTCATGTGGCGGGAATGGATTATGAGTTGTTAAGATTTTTAATGTTGAAAAAGCCTTTCCCTGCTGTCGCAACTGATTCCAAACAGGAAAAAAGCTATATGCACCATTAATATGAATAGAGTTTGCAAAATCATTTGCATTAAAAATCTGACACTTAGGAAGCGCACGAAATAACCTTGAATATTTCATTCCGCGACTTCCAACCCTTCCTTCACATCTAAGCACTTCAGAGAGTACTCTCCAGCAGTCGTTCTTTTCTAAAAAGACATCTCTCGTAACGGTGTCTAAATAATGCTCCCTTGTCTTAGCTTCAGCAAACTTAAACACTATCTTCGTATCTTTATCCGTCATCATCTGAGGCCTAAACTCTTTAAACGCCATATAAAGTCTAGTGAGATACCCAACTGTTCCACCTGCACTTAAATTTTGAGGTTTAGGACAATATATATAATGGCTCATTACCATACTTCCTTCATACAAATTACAACATTAAGAAAATTTCTCTGATTATAATAATTATGATTTCTATATTCTTTGACGAATTTTATAAACACCATAAAAAGAAAATTATAAACACGAAATTAAATTCGCATTCAACAAACTTAATAATTTCTCGCGCAGACTAATTTAGTCCACCACTAAAAATACTCAAAAGCTGGATATCTTTCAAATATTTAGCATATCTGAGACACATAAAAAATGAGACTTCAGTCATTTGTGCGAGTAAAAATCAAGCCCAAATCCCCGTGATGTGCAAGCTCTGAGACTTTAGGAGATACATCATCTCCATCCAGAATCTTGCTCAAATAGATCAAGCCACCGCTCAGCAGTTCGAATTTGCGACAACGCTAACAAAGTACAGTGCGATGACCGGATTCTAGAGTGTTTTGAAACAGCTTATTTTATGTCCCCAATTTTGCCGATAATAAGGATATTGACTTTCAATCAGACCGTAGTGGGGACCAGAATTTTGTCGATCTTCGCCGTACAAGCGGTCGCAGAAACGATGTCCGCATCGTGGCATATCTCCTCCTCGGCATGATGCTATTTCGTCCCACCTCGTCGGTGAAAAGCTCCGGTTTACGCAAGAGCATACATACACGTCCCCTCTCCGCCGCAGACACAATCTGCCTCGTTCACCTCATAGTTACCGAATCCGTTCCATGGTAGTTTCACAATTCACGCTCCACCAATGCGAGAGGTAATCTCCAAGTCACCTATCTGAGGATAGTGTTCACCACGCACTCCCATCAATAAACTAACGCGGATCGACAAGCAAACCGAAGGCGGATGTGAAGCGCTTACACAACCATTTGGATCGGAACGTCAAAAGACTCCGTTTCGACGGTCTTGTCCTTATCAGCGTAGCCTTGCCCTCCAATCAGAAGGGAGGCGAGTTCATGACTGACGTGATTAACCATAGCACCTGCGAAGTCGTGAGGACACATTGAGACCTCTGCAGTCGCATGTCCAGGGACTTCTTCAAGAACCTTGCCCGAACAACGGTTTGCATCAATTAGCTATGTCGGCGACGACGGACATCAATGAAATGTTGATTGCCTGATGTCGAGCGCAATGACTTTTTGCCAAATGGAAATTTACGCTTACGTCTGAGACCTGCATTGGTACGTAGCAAAAGCAACGTTCTACAACACCTCTTTACTTGTCGTTCTGTGAGGCAACCATCAATCGCCACACTTAGCACTCAGAATCGTCACGTCATCATGATCGACAATCGCAATCTCAGCAAGCAAACCAAGTACATCAACGAAAGAACCAACCCAACAGTCCATTTGTGAGAATCTACCCACGTGGATGTCCAAGCAATGTGAAAGATCGAGGGATAAAAGCAAATCGCCCATGATGCGAAGGTCTGAATGAAATGCGTGCGGGGACATTAACACTAGAGCACATCACGTATTCTTGAAAAACGTAAAAATTGCGTGAAATTGATTTAAAAGATTCGTACAATTCGAAGGATCTACTTGTGTGTAAGAAAAGCTAACGCGGAACACACCTCTCTTGCACAATGAGTGCAACAACGATCGATTCTTGTAACTCTAACAGATGAGCTTGTACATACACTATATGTTTACATATGCTCTATAACATGGATTGAAAATGCTTTTTCTAAAAAGTCCATTTAGTGATGCCTGGAAAGATAAAGATCCATTTTATGAAATTCAGAAACTTCGCGGAAAGACTTGTCGCAAAGTAACGACTCGCAGTACTTCTAATTTTTTATTTAACGGAGAAAGTTATTATATAAAAGTTCATCATGGGACCTCTCTAAAAGAGATTATTAAAAATATCATCACTCTAAAAATGCCTATTTTAGGAGCTAGAAATGAATTCAATGCAATAAATCGACTCCATCAATTAGGCATTAGCACCATGGAAACATTCGCCTTTGGTGAAACAGGTTTTAATCCTCTAAGGCGTAAATCATTTATTATCACAAAAGATCTAAACCCTGCAATAAGTCTAGAGGATTATTGTTCAAACTGGAAGAATAACCCTCCACCCTATTTTGTTAAAAAGAGCATTATTTTAGAAGTCGCACGAATAGTTCGATTAATGCATGAAGGGGGAGTTAATCATCGCGATTGCTATATCTGTCACTTTCTTTTACATCTACCCTACAATACAATCACTCAACCAACACTTTCCATAATTGATTTACATCGAGCTCAAATTAGGTCAAAAGTTCCTCTTAGATGGAGAAATAAAGATCTCATTGCCTTATACTTTTCGAGCATGCATTTAGGACTTTCAAAAAAAGATTATTTCTTATTTATAAAAGAATATTTCAATAACAAAAAACTAAAAACCATATTTCAAGAAGAAAAGAGCTTTTTCCTTTCTATAAAATCCAAGGCAAACAAAATCGCAGAACGAACAATTAGAAAATCGCTATAATAGACGTTTGCAATTTAATTTTATTTTTTAACGCTCGACAGAACGAGTATGACATCGTATTACGCAAGCAAAAATTAGCTAATACACCTAACATACACCTCAGGACAAAATAACATTGGTAAGTGCAAGATGCTAATATCATTTGCCCTTTACAAATATTTCCCATATGGCGGCCTCCAAAGAGATTTATTGTCAATTGCAAAAAAAATTCAAATTCGCGGTCACAAAGTCAAAATATACACTCGTAGCTGGCAAGGCGAAAAACCTGATGGAATAGAGGTTTTGACCTTCCCAGTAAAGGCATTTACAAATTATGGCTTAAACAAAGAGTTTTATTGCGCACTAAAAAAAGATTTAAAAGAACATCCCACAGACCTTTTGATCGGCTTTAATAAAATGCCTGATCTTGACTTTTATTATGCAGCTGACGATTGCTTTGCAGAAGTTCTTAAAAACAAAAATCCTCTATGTCGCTATTTACCAAGATATAAACAATATTTAGATTACGAAAATGCAGTAGCTCAACGAGGAATAAAAACCAAAATAATGACAATATCCCCCAAGCAAAAGATTCAGTTTCAAAATCATTATGGCACAGAAGAAGAACGCTTCTTAGACCTACCTCCGGGAATTTCTGAAAGTAGACGCTATAAAAATTTACCTGTAGGTGCAAAAGAATTAATCCGAAATTCTTTAAGAATTCATCCCGACGACTATGTAGCTCTGCAGATTGGATCAGATTTTTATAGAAAAGGCGTCGACAGATCTATTAGAGCCATTGCAAGCCTGCCTCCCGAACTGAAACAAAAAACCCATCTAGTTATTCTTGGTCAAGATAATCCGGAAAAGTTTTTAAGACTTGCAAGTAAGTTAAACATACGTACACAAATTCACTTTATGGGAGGTCGAAATGATGTTCCAATGTTTACAGCAGCAAGTGATATATTTTTACACCCCGCACGTTCAGAAGCCGCAGGCATAGCAATTTTAGAAGCTTTAGTCGGAGGATTACCTCAAATCGTCACAGAAACATGTGGCTATAGCCAATATATTAATTTAGCCAAGTCTGGTATAGTTATTCCTGAGCCATTTTCTCAAGAACTATTTAATTCCTCACTAAAAGACTCATTAAATGAGAAAATACTGAGCAAATGGAGAACGCAATCTTGCTCATTTTCCGATACCAGAGACTTATATTCTTTAGCCGATAAAGCAGCCGATTACATTTTAAATAGCTAGACAGCATCTTCTTTGCACAATTACAGCAATTGCCTCATGGCAAAGAATATCATTTATGTATTAAGATGACTAATATTGAATTAGGAGAGTTTTTGGGCAGTGGAATGGAGCGAAAATGTTTTGCGAACCCACATAATGCGTCCTCCTGTTACAAAATCAGCCTCAAAACACAATCAAAACAAACCATCAGAGAAGTAAATTATTTTAAATATCTTCAAAAGAAGAATATCACTCCAAGCTTCATGCCCAAATTTTTAAACTTCTTTGAATTGGAAGATAGGTTTATCTTAGAGCAAGAAAGAATCAGAACCACACATAGCAAAAAAGTCATACTCCTCAGAGAATTTTTAGCTACAGCTACAAAAAGTGACATATTAGCCTTAAAAAGAAAACTACTAGACATTAAACGTGAAATGCTCGATCTGAATGTGATTGTTTCAGACATGAGAACTACTAACTCATTTGTAATTTTGGAAAACAAGGAAATAACTCGCATTGTATTTTTCGATGGGTATGGCCCGCCCACGCTAATTCCATTAGATAAATATTTTAAGTTTTTTGGCAATCAAAAAATTAACCGACAATGGAATAAATTCTTAAAAAAAATTAATTTAGAGATACCTTCTTCTTTGAAAGAAATATGGGACAAGGATATATAATATGTTCAAATTTTTTAAAGAACTGAATCGAAAACGATTAAATGCCCGAGGAACCATTCCGTTTACAGGTTCCACTTCCGAAGCAATTGCCCGTCAAATTCAAATTTCTGAGCAACATTTAAAAGTTTTCCCCAAATTTAAAAACTGTTGCCAGGGGAAGTCTCTAGCACTAGTTGCAACAGGAGCATCATTAAAAAAATTCAATCCTGCCGCATTTCCCAACCTCGAATACGTAGGCGTAAATACAGCTATTGACTCCTTAAACGTATATTACAAATACTACTTCGTTCAAGACTATGGCGTATTAAGATATTTGGGAACTTTTGAAAAGTTTAAAAAAAATGGAACCAACTTTTTTGGCAGAAATGTATCTTATGACAAAAGACCCAGGGCTATAATCCCAGAATTCGAATATGAAAACTGCAACGCAAAATTATACTATACAAGCAATCCATTTAACTATTTCCAATACGACATCTCAACGAATGCACTCCCAGATTTTAGATCTGTTGTTTTTTCAGCCGTAAGCTTTATGCTTTGGACAAGACCAAAAGAAATATACTTAATTGGATGCGACTGCTCTTCAAGCTATGCTGATGGGAGAGATAAAAAATATGGCTTTACCGATCTAGTAGAAGTTTGGCAGCAATTGAAACAATTTGCTGAAGTTTATTATCCAGATTCCAAAATAATTTCCATTAATCCAATTGGTCTAAAGGGAATATTTATCGACCAATTCACCGACTAGTTACACTTGCATTTTTTAAATAAAATCTCTATCAACATATCATATACAACTCGTAGCACAAGGCTCGTTATAAATAATCAAACAAGGCAAACTGCATTGGAAGCAAAACGGGAACTTTAGGGTTCCATCCTCGATGCTATCCAATTCAGAAGAATGGAACCTTAGCCTGCTCCGCCCTATACCTGGCTATTGGTTTTATGTACTGGCTTTGCCGCATATTATCAGCACACTCTCAAGGCTAGTATGCAGCCTTTTTGGGTTCACTCTATCTACGCCCTCTCTTGCGAGAAAGCTATTGTCATCCACTTTAGATTTTTACCTAATGCATACACTAAAGCATCTCTCTTACCCTCTTAACAATGAGCAAACTATTGAATTCTTTTAGCAAAATTGAGACTAAATGTTGATGCTTGACATGTGGATCTTCTTGTTGCAGTACTTCTTGAACAATACATTTCGAACGTTATTTACCACAATGATGGAAAAAATAAATAAATAGCACACGCTGAGAGCGAGGACCTGAACATTAAGCTGTTAGTCGCACAAAATTGCAAGCCTAGTGTCCTCCTTGAGGCTTCTTACTCGTACGAATTTCGCTTAAATCAATAATTTGGATGCAATCTGGTCACATTCCAAACTACTACCGCCTAAAATAGAAACAAGATAACTCTTGCAAATACACCATTAGCCTCATCCATGCTCTAACTAGAGTTTCCAAAGACGTGATTACTAGAGGATCCAGTATGACAATGATCATTGGAATGACAGGCGGCATCGCCTGCGGTAAAACAGCAGCGACAGATGTTTTTCGCTCCTTAGGCGTACCGGTGATTGACGCCGACGAAATCAGCCGAGAGCTCACGGGCCCCGGCGGCAAAGCCCTTCCTGAAATTGCCGTCGCCTTCGGTGCCGACATGATCGGTACTCAGGGGATGAAGCGTGATTTGATGCGTGAAATCGTTTTCTCCGATCCGCACGCCAAGGAAAAACTCGAAGGGATCCTTCACCCCATGATCAAGCGCGAGATCTTCGAGCAACTCAAAGCCGTCAAGTCACCCTATGTCATTCTTTCGGTGCCGTTGCTCCTTGAGAGCGGCCGTTGGGCTGACGCCGTCAAACGTGTGCTGGTGGTTGACGTTAGCGAAGAAGAACAAATCAACCGACTTGTCTATGACCGCCACCTCGGTGAAGAACAAGCTCGCGCCATCATTGAGACACAGATTTCCCGTGACAAGCGCATTGCGGCTGCTGACGACCTAATCGACAACAGCGGCACGCTTGAAGACCTCGAAGAAAAAGTGAAAGGCCTTCACAAGTTTTACTTGAAGATGGCCGAAGGCGAGCTTGCCTCCTAAGCTGTAGTAAATAAAAACAGCACGGTCCGTTGCATTTTCTGGTGCGGTCCGTGCTGTTCTTTGAAGAAATACCAAGCAAGTTTTCTACTTTTTCTTGCGTTCGTTTTCTTCCTGCTCTTTTTGCATCTTTTCGAGCTGTTCGACGATCAAGTCCGGATCTGCAGATCCCGGTTCGCCGCGAATCACGTAGTCACCGCTCGCCCATGCTCCCAGATCAATGAGTTTGCACCGTTCTGAGCAGAACGGACGCCAGGGGCTGTTCATGTCGTACTCGTGCAGTTTCTTGCACGTCGGGCACTTCACCATCATTTCTTGTCCCTTTCCTTTCTCATTCAAATGACTACGTAGACGCCTTGTGCGCCCAGTTGCATCAAACGTTTGTTTTCTTCTGCCGTTTCTCGAGCTGCAACATACAAAGGTAGCCGTTGTTCTGCGGACTTCAGAATCGCTTCGGCGTCTGCCGTCGGCTCCAACGCTCCCACCAACCACTCCTGCAACTCCGTTGCTATGACATCCTCTGGCCGCTCAAACCATTGTTGGCACACGATCATCGGTACACCGAGTCGTTTTGCCAAAGCCTCTTTTTCCGGCACAAATGAAGACGATAAAATTGCTTTTGCTCCGCTTCCTTTGAAGTCTGCCTCCGTCACATCCGACAACGGCGTCTTCACTAGTGCGACTCGGTCGGGCAACATCAATCGTTCGATCACAAGCGAACACATCGGCAACAACTTTTCGGTTTGTGCCTGCTTGAGACTTTCAAACCACAAAAAAGTTTGACCTTCTCGGGACTGCGGTACACCTTCCCAATCGGTGATGCGGCAGAAATGCAGTCTCACGTAGGCGTGAGGATATTCGCGCTCAAACACAAACCACGGGCTAGCAATTTTTACCGTAACGCCAAGTTCTTCGGCATACTCGCGCCGCAACGCCTCAAGCACCGTTTCACCGACTTCAAGCTTTCCGCCCGGAAACTCCCACCAGCCCGCATAAGGTTTTCCCTGCGGGCGACTTGCCATCAGAAAACGCCCATCTTTGTCAATCAGTACGCCAACGGCAACTTCGGTCACTTCTCGCATGATTCTCTAGCCTTTGAGCGCTTCGCGAGCACTGACAAGCTTGGCAAACTGCATCGCGACGCGACCGCTGCGGCCCCCTCGCTCGATTGCCCACTGCAGGGCTTCAAGGCTCAATTCTTCCGAGGTTCGAACCGCTTCGGGCACAGGATAGACCTCAAAGGCCCGATCCAGTACCTGCAAATACTCGGCTTGCGTAAAGGGATAGAAGGACAACCACAATCCGAAACGCTCGGCCAAAGAGAGTTTCTCTTCCAACACCTCACCCGGATGTAAATCCCCGTTTTCGTCCAGTTTGGAAGTGAGATTATCGCTTGCGGGTTCCGGCATCAAATGACGACGGTTGCTGGTCGCATAGACCAGAATCCGACTGCCGCCGGTCGCAACCGAACCGTCGAGTGCCGCTTTAAGCGCTTTATAGCCGCTTTCGCCCAATTCAAAGGACAAATCGTCGCAATAAAGAATAAATCGCTCGCTGCGGCCTCTTAGTGCCTCCACGATCTCAAAAAGATCACGCAAGTCTTCTTTGCCGACTTCAATCAGGCGCAGACCTTGGTCAAAAAAGCGTGACGCGCACCCGCGAATCAGAGAGCTTTTGCCGGTACCGCGAGCTCCCGTCAACAAGACGTTGTTGGCGGGAAGCCCCTTTACGAAAGCTTCTGTGTTGGCCAAAAGCAAATTTTTCTGGCGCTCAACATACAGCAACCGGTCAATATCGACGGATGCAAAGGCGTGCACCGGCTCCAGACGTCCGAGTTCTGTGCCCAAATACGCGCGTTTGACCCAACGGTATGCCGGCGCCGTCCAATCGAAGTCCTCGGCAAGTGGAGGCAACAACTGCGAAAAGCGCATCAAAAGATGACGCACAAGCTCTTCGTTGCCGTCCAGTCCCAAGGCTTTTGCAAAATCAATTTCAGAAGACATAGCTTTAGCTGCGGTAATCGGCGTTAATGGACACGTAGTCATGCGAAAGATCCGTGGTCCACACGGTTTCTTGCGCCGAACCGCGCCCCAAATCAATGCGCACCGTGATTTCCGGCTTGGCCATCACGCGCACGCCATCCTCTTCTTTGTACTCTGCTGCACGACCTCCGTTGCGGGCTACCTGCACCTCATCGAGCCACAGATCGACTTTATTGGCATCCAGATCTTCCACGCGGGCGTTGCCGACAGCCGCCAGAATGCGGCCGAGGTTCGGGTCGGAGGCAAAGAACGCCGTTTTGACCAGCGGCGAGTGAGCCACGGCATAGCAGACCTGCAACGCTTCGGATTCCGTGCGAGCGCCCTGCACCTGAATCGTGATGAACTTGCTTGCGCCTTCACCGTCTCGGATCATGGATTGCGCTAAATGTTGTCCGACGATCGTGAGCGCACCAACGAGTGCTTCCAGACGCGGATCGTCCTCACTTTCAATCGAAAGTGCGCTCTGACCCGTGGCAATCGTGATGAAGGAGTCGTTTGTGCTGGTGTCGCCGTCAACCGTAATGCGGTTAAAACTCGCGTCAGCTACACGCTTGGCGACCTTGGCCAATACGTCCGGCGCCACGCCCGCATCGGTGGCAATAAAACCCAGCATTGTGGCCATGCGCGGCTCAATCATGCCCGACCCCTTGCTGATGCCCGTCACCGTAATGAGCTTACCGTCAATGAGCGCCTTCGTGGAAAACGCCTTTTGCACGGTGTCGGTGGTCATGATGGCTTGCGCTGCCTCGATCCAATTGTTCGGGGCAAGATTGTCGACCGCCTTGGGAAGTCCTGCCAGAAGTCGATCCATCGGCAAAGGCTCCATGATGACTCCGGTGGAAAACACAAGTGTCTCTTCGGACTTGCAATCAAGAAGTTGAGCCAAAGCCTCACACGTTGCCTTGGCGTCGGCCAGCCCCGTTTCTCCCGTCCCTGCGTTTGCAATCCCCGTATTCACCACAAGACCGCGCACATTTTTGGTCACGGCCTGATGAGCGCGACACACCTGCACGGGAGCCGCCGCAAAGCGATTCTGCGTAAAGACGCCTGCCGCGTGCGTACCCGGAGCAA
>ERZ791621.645-NODE-645-length-17384-cov-7.34872_pt1 | contig 17384 bp, 14 predicted proteins | sample MGYA00510270_ERZ791621 | MGnify/ENA primary metagenome ERZ791621 (study PRJEB30046, sample SAMN00715189) | human gut metagenome | study: EMG produced TPA metagenomics assembly of the A metagenome-wide association study of gut microbiota in type 2...
CGGACTCCTTCAAAAAGCCGCCGTCGATGCCGATCTCGCCGAACTCGTTCTCGATCAGAACGACCTTCTGGCCCGCAAAGGACTCCTTGATGAGCTTTTTGATGAGGGTGGTCTTACCGGCACCAAGGAAGCCGGAGAAAATATCGATCTTGGTCATAATGCTGTTGCCTCTTTCTTTTTTCCAAAGTCCGCAAATCGGAACCTTCAAGCAATCCGAGCCGCCGAGTGCTGGCTCAAAAATCTTTACACTCCTATTATAACAAGCCTGTCAATGGGAAACCGCCCTTTTTCATGAGAAAATTGTAACATTTTTTGAAGTTCGCCCGCGTTTTGCGGAAAAGGGCGGTTGCGCGGGGAGGTGGACGGCCCTTCCACACACCAATCCATGAATTGCCGGATGTCCCAAAAACGGCCTGCGCGTGGCTGGAACGCACGATGACCACTCTGTTAGACAAGTTCCCTGCGCCAGACAAAGAGCGCGCACAGCTTCTCTGGGTGGCGCACATGAATGGGCTGAAAGCGCAGGTGGAAGAGGTAGTGGTGAGGGAAGTCGTGTATGCAGAATGAAACCACGATTCATCTTGTCTATCCATCCCAACATGGTATAATGGAGCAAAGGAGCGTGATACCATGAGCCCAATCGAACTCCCAGCAGAAATCCAGTTGGTCGAAAAGCGTGAAACACGGACGAGCCGTGGAATGCTCTCAAAGGGCTGGTATCGCGTGGATGACCGGCTTGTTATGGTCAAGGGCAATTCCATCACAGAGGCCGGAACCGCTGAAGAATTGACTGACACGAAGCTCCGTTATCAGTTCGACAAATCGAAGCCATTCCGCAGCCGTCACGCCCAGCAGATCAAACTGCTCGATGCTCCGGTGCTGCCTGTGCGTGATCTGGATACGCTGTATACAGAAATCATTCAGGCTATTTCGCCTATTCTTGCATTGTTGAGCGAAAAAAGAGCATCTGCGATCCGTCAATACCTGAAATACCGTCTGCACTACCTGAAAGTCGCTATGGGGTGATAAAATGGCCTATCTGAAATTGATGATGGATGAAAAAGAAATCGCACACCTAAGCGAAGATGGGCAGTCTCTTTGCGCAAATGAGGGTGTGCCGCAGTATGACCTCCCACTGAACCTTTTCATCGGTGACAAACGTGAAGTTCCATTGGTCGATGTGGTTGTTTGGGCAAAGAAGCGTATTTTCCCGAAAAATCGGATGGACTGAAAAGAGATTTTGAAATTGATGGGGCTGCCCGACTACAACGCTTGGGAAATCGTCAAGCGCACCAACGCCTGCCTGATGGAAGACCCCTATTGGCTGCGATTCAGTGAAGATGAAACCTTTGAGGACACCACGCGCGGACGGGCCAGAAAAATCATGAAGGAGAATCCAAAAAGCAGCTGATGCTATAGCAGTTTGCACTTTTAATGCACAAGCAACGTCCGCAAACTGTATATTGCAATATGCCGTTTTTGATCGGCACTATTTTTGAAAATTGCGATAAATGGTACCGTACTTGGCGGGTAGAGCACCCGGAGTTCACCCGCATCGTGTTCCATGGTCTGCGGCATTCCAGCGCCACCTACCAGCTGATGATTTCCGGCGGTGATGTGAAAACCGTGCAGTAATTCAAAGACAAACGAAAATTGACCCATCCGACAACGACTTGACGGTATTGGTTTGAGTGGCCAATCATCAAAATCAAGACTTGGAGGATACGATTATGAACAAGCTGCTTTCCTGCCGCTACAACATGGACACCAACCGAATAGAAGCCCGGTTTGCGGATGGCTCTGCCGTTGCCATCGACTGCATCACCATCGAGGATGAGTATGGCAACACCCCTGCACAGCGGGCGGAACTGGAATGGCTGCTGTACAACAAGCCTCTGGAATATGCGCAGATGGTACTGGGAGGGGAGATGGAGCACTATCTCTCCCTTGGCTGTGACCACGGCAGACTGGAGGATTGACCCCATATAAGATGAACAACAGCCACCCATTTACACAGAACGTGTTGATGAGTGGCTGCTGCTTTTACATTTTTACAAACTGATAACTGCCATATTGAGGAGATTCAATGATACCAAAATCTCGTAGGTTCTTTACAATTCGATACGCCCCTGCAGTTTTCACCTTAAAAACATCTGCAACATTGACCGCATGAAACGTATATTCAAAGCCATATCGACGAAACAGTTCGGCTGTGCAGTCCTTTGTTGAGCTTGTCAATGGCAGCTCTTTTAGTCGTTCTCTGAATGCCGCAAGTTCCTTTGCACTCAAAGATGTAGAATGTACAGATTCTACACTTTCTACACTTTCTACACTTTCTACACTTTCCATAGAAGTCTGGGACGAAGCGGCAACACTTCGGTTCGGAAGTGTAACGATGAAAAAGTCTGCATCTGAGTAGAACGTTGGCTTTTGCACTACTTCCGCATAAGAATCAAGGATGCGGTCAATGCCACTGCCACGACGTTCCATAAAGCCAAGACGTGAGAACACATCTGAGATAATCTGGTTGCGCCGCATGGAGGGAATATGGCGAATATCCATATCCTGCACCCTGCGGCCATTCATCATGCCGCCCGGCGAAGTGATCTCCAGCCGATCATCGAATACTTCCACATGAATCTCCGAACCAAGAATCTGGTAATCCCGGTGAATCAGTGCGTTGACCAACACCTCACGAACGGCCTTATAAGGGTAATCGCTGTGCTCCTCACGGGTCATGCCCCGAATGCTCCACGGATTTTTGCTATTGTTCCGAACAAAATCCTCTGCATTTTGCAGCAAGGTAATCAGACTTGCACCTTGAAATTCTTTATCATCCAAGGCATCCTCGTCCAGATTGCCCTTTCGATCACCTTTCCACCGAGTACAGAAAATGCGTGACTGCCGGAGTATCCCCTGATCGCAGAGCAGCAAACCACCGTTGGTAATCTGTCCATCATCTGAGACCAGTCCTGCGGAGGGTAGGTCTTTTGTCAAATCAAAAGTTTCTTTTTTGAGATTTTTGAATGTTGCGGCCAACAGTGTAAAACTGACATCACCCACTCGATAAGAACTGGGCAGGGCATCAAAGGTCTGGTTCATACCTTGTAGGATCAGCTCGTTCAGTTCCCGTGAAGTGGCTTCTTCGGACTGGTCGCCATGCCGCACATAGGCCGTATGGGAACCGTCAAAGGCATAATAATATGGATACGCCGGGCCGTCCTGTACTTCCAAATCAACGCAGGACTTGCCCTCTATTTCGACCTCCCGCACCCGATAGCGCGGCGTAGGGTCAATGCGGACTTTGATAAGTTCCGTCAATCTGCTCACCACAGCCTGCGGATTTTCCAATCCTGCGACCTCGCGTGGCTCATTCTTTACGCCAAAAATCAGGTGTCCGCCCTCGGTATTGGCAAATGCCGACACGGATTTCAGCCAGCTGCGCGGCTTTTTCTCTTCAAGACGTTCCTTGTAATCCACATGGGAGGCTTCAATGTAATGGTCGAGGGGAAAAGGCATGGTATCACCTGCAATTCAGTTCAATATCGTTCAAGCGTATTATACCGTATTTTATCAGTACATTCCACCACTTTATGCAGTCACATGGGTGGCATTCTCTTTCACTGAATTGATCGTATCCATCAGCTCACTGCCTGTTTTGCCATCAAACAGGCGGGTAAACAGGATGGGTTGGTCAAAGGGTGGTTTCATCAACACCGCTTTGCTTTCCACATAACCGTTCTGCTCGATGTAATGAATGACCTTCTGCACGAATGCGATCTGCTTTGCATTCAGCGATTCGTCATTGATAAATTTTGAAAATGCCTGCATGGCAGCATCGTGGTCCAGCTTTGCCACTTTACGCACCAGCAGACCAAAGGGCGTATCCCGAAACTCCCGTGCATAGTCCTCTTTGCTGCCCAGCTCACAGGTGAAGATATGTTCCAGCTCGGTGTAGTCGCCCTGAGAAAGTGGAATGTTCTGGGTCAGCTTGTGGATGGCCAGCGTGTCAGTGCGGTGCTCCATGATGTAGCGGTTCACACGTTCCCGGTACTCGCCGAAATCGTAGCCGGAATCCAGCGCTTTGCCCTCGGTCTGTTCCAGTACCGGGTCGGCAAGGGCCGTGTAGACCGGTTTTTGCCCTTCTACACCGTCCACCAGAAACTTGATGAGCTCCCGCAGTTCCTGCCGCATTTCCTCAAAGCGGAGCAAATCATGCGAGGTCAAAAATTCGTCCGTCTGCACCTCCCGGATGAGGGGCAGCTTTGCCTGCACCTGCGGGATGGTAGCCTTCCCTTCCAGCATTGCCGCTGTATTGCGCAGCTGTTTCTGGGCGCGGCTCAGCCCCGGTAGACCCTCCAGCTCACAGAGCAGCAAGCCATACACAAAGTTATCGAATCGCTTGGCGGCTTCATCTTTGTCGTCCAGCGAGATGAGCGGTGCCACCTCTTTCATCAGCGTCCCCTTGTCCGTTTCGGTCAGGCTGACAAAGGCTTCCGGCTTTTGATAGTGTTCCACGGCCTGTCGGTGCAGCCGCACGGATACCAGCTCCGGGTTCAGCGCTCCCACTTCGGCACGGCAGGTCTCTGTTAAGATCTTGTGCCAGTTCTGGTATTTTTCGTCCGCATAGGCTCCATCCTGCAGCGCGGCGGCAATCCGTACCTGCTTGCAGAAAATGCTCTCGGACAGGCTTTTGGTGTCCGCGCCCTCGTAGCCGTTGGGTTTCTGACGGAAAAACTCAAAGTTGCCGCAGTAGTCGAAGATCAGAAAACGCCGTTTGCCCGTATACTCGCCGTCGATGGCATCCACGCAGGCAAGGGACGGGCAGAGCCGCGTACCACGGCCGATCATCTGCCAGAACTTCGTTTTGCTGCGCACTTTTTTGAAGAACACCAGATTCACACACTCCGGCACATCAATGCCCGTGTCCATCATATCCACCGAGACCGCAATAAAAGGCGGCTTATCCGGCTGCTTGAAATCGTCAATGGTGGACTGTGCATAGGCATCATCGCAGACCACCCGCTGAATGAACCCCGGATACTGGGTCTCCAGCTGCGGGTAGAGCTTGCCAAAGCGTTCCCGGATAAACTCCGCGTGGCGCTTGTTCTGGGCAAAGATGATGGTTTTACCGATGCGGTCGCCGCCTGCCGTCTGGATGCCGCGTTCCATCAGGTCTTGCAGCACCGTGTCCACGGTGTTGGCGTTAAAGATGAACTTATTCAGCTTTTCGGATGGGATAAACGTGGGCAGGGTGTCGTCCTCGGCAAAATCGTCCTCATAGCGAGCCTTATCCTCCGGTGAAAGCTGGTCGTAGTGGATGCCCTCTTCTGTGAATTTCGTCTTGACCTCGTAGTTGTAGTAAGGCACCAGCACATGGTCGGTGTAGACCGCCGTGTCGTAATCGTAGGCGTAGGTGGGGATGCCGTGCTCCATCTCGAAAAAATCGTAGGTGTTGCGGTCCACGTCGGTTTTCGGGGTGGCGGTCAGACCCACCAGAACCGCATCGAAATAATCAAAAATGGCGCGGTATTTCTTGAAAATGCTGCGGTGGCTCTCGTCCACGATGATAAGGTCAAAGTGAGCGGGCGAAAACAGCGGCACGCCGTCCTTGGTCTTGGCGTTGTCGATGGCGTTGAGCATGGTGGGATAGGTGGAAAACACGATGCGCGCGGCCTTATCGTCCTTGGAGGAGCACAGGTTGCACAGCGACTGGTCCGGCAGATACTTTTTGAAGTCGTCCTTTGCCTGCTTGACCAGTGCGGTGCGGTCGGCCAGAAAGAGCACGTTGGTTACATGGCCGCCCCGGCTCAGCACATCGGTCAGGCTGGATGCGGTGCGGGTCTTGCCCGTGCCAGTAGCCATGACCAGCAGATTGCGCCGGAAGCCCTGCGCGATATGGGCGCAGACAGCCCGAATGGCGTTTTTCTGGTAATAGCGGTCGGTGATTTTGTCGTCAATTTCGATGGTGTCCAGCGGTTTTTTCTCGGTGCGGCGGTTCATCAGCTTCTGCAAGTCGTCCTTGCAGAACACCCCGCTCACGGCACGCTGCGGGCCGCTCTGCTCATCCCAGAAATAGGTGGTGTAGCCGTTGGTGGTAAACAGCATCGGACGGCGGCCAAACTTCTGCTCCAGACAGTCTGCATAAAGCTGAGCCTGCTTGCGCCCGATGTTGGGGTCTTTGGTGCTGCGCTTGGCTTCAATGACCGCCAGCGGCAAGCCGTCCTTGCCCATCAGCACATAGTCCGCATAGCCCTTCTGCCCCAGCACGCCGTTCATGTTGTCCACTTCGTACTCGGTGCGCACATCGGCGTCCGGCCCGGTGAATTTCCAGCCCATGGCCTTGAGGTCGATGTCGATGATCTTCCGCCGCGTCTCGGCCTCGGTCAAGTCGGCGGCGGTGAAACTGCGGCTCTGCTGGTTCTGCTGTTTGCTGGCCGTGTACGCCGTCGAAAGGCTCTCCACCTGCTTGCGCAGAGCTTCCAGCTCGGCATCTTTTTCTTCCAGCAGGCTTTCCTGCTCCCGGATCTTCTTTTCGTCCAGCGTTACCTTTTCGCCGGGGATGGCTGTCTCGTCAAAGGAGCGCTCCGCATAGTCCGTGCCGTAGCAGTAATCCACCCATTGGATGAAATCGAACAGCCCCCGCAGGCTGAACACTGCATCCGCTGCCGACACACTATGCCCCGTATGTACCGCCAGATTGCCCGCCTTCACGATGCTGGGCAGCACGCTCCACACGTCCCGGTCCACCGCGAACCGGAAGCTTTCCTCATGCAGCAGGGATTGCAGGTTGTCCTTGTAGGGCATCGTGATGGTTTTATCTGCCGCATACACCCACTTCACCGCCAGCTCCAACGCCTTCCGGCACCCCACCGCGCACATCGCCGGGGAGGTGGAGAATACTTTCTCGGCCTCGATGGCAGAATTGGCAAAGAGGGAATATTCGGGATGGGTGGAGAGATAGGAGAAGTTGGACATTGAAGGTTTTCCTTTCCATTGCTGTCTTTACCAGATTATTTGAAATTCAAACATTGCTCACAGGCTTTTCAGTATTTTCGGAAGGCCCAAGTATATTTCTTATAACATCCGGCGAGAAATTACTTGTATCTATTTTAACTTCGAACTTTAGAGGATGTTTTCTCAAATCCATCGCAAATATGTCATGATTTACATCAATATGTATACGATTCTCTAATGCTTTTCTTTTTTCCTCTGGCACATCACCATATAAAAAGAGCTTTGAACGAATTTCTTTTACCAATCGATTCCAGCGAAATGTAAATTTAGTTCCTGCTCTGTGTTGTAAAACAATAAGATGATTTGCAGTGCTCTCTTGAAGCCAATTCATTACTAATTGCCACCACTTTTTATCCGTTCCACCAATGGACATTCCGTAGACACAAATAATATCACTGCTTTTTATAAGCCGTATCGCATCATTGTCAAAATTCATACGGATAATTTCATTTTGTAAGGGCTTAACAATCTCCTCAATTATATCTGAGTCTTGCGCAAATGCTTGGTTTTTGATTTGTCCAGCATCATTTACCCCCATAATTAAATCATGGTCTGTAAATCCATGCACATGTACAATTTCTTTTATGACTCCTCTTATCTCGGAATCATAGTTAGTCTGGCGCTTAAGAATTGTGAGGCACTCATTCAAGCACATTGTATAGTTAAAGGAGACGAAATTGAACATGGCCTTACTCTCGCCTATCACTCTCACAAGTGCTTCCTTATCAGCCGGCCGAATATCATAGTAAGAGGTCAACGCCTCTGTCATCTTTTTAACTATTGTCGTAGTTTTTGAAGGGTCGAAATTTTCTTCTTCCTTTGCTAGATACTCAGAAAACTTTTCAACAAAATCTTCAAAACACATCAAATAGGTTTCCGAATCCTCTGCTCTATTAGCATACTCTCCAAATGCCATTTCAAAGTCTGACCAATTTTCATAATTTGTTAGCAAATCAGATTTAAAACGTCTTATCTGCATACCATCACGGTCTAGAGGATGACAATACATATCATAAAAATCCGAATACGCAGTTTTTAAGCCAATGCCCAAATCAAAGCCATTTCCAATTAGGAATGTTACGTTCATTTTTTCACTGCCTTCTATATTTTTCTTTCATTATACCGCACAATCTTATGGCAGTACAACATTTCACCCAAAATATTCCTGCATCAGCGCCTTTTTCATCAGTTCCAGCTTTTCAAGGCTCTGCTGTCCCACTCCTTCCGTCACGGCTAGCGCCGTGCCACCTTCCTCAAAGAGGAAGGCTTTTGCCTTGCGGCGGCGTTAAGGCTCCCTCGCAGAGGGAGCTGTCACCGAAGGTGACTGAGGGAGTTCATCCGCTCTTTCACTGCCAGATCAATCGCCATACAAACGCCCTGAAAATTCTGCTTGATTTCCAGATTGGAGAAGCGAATCACGTTCAGCCCATATTGTTCCAGAATTGCAGTCCGCTCCTTATCCCGTTCGATGCCCTGCTCTTCATAGTGCTGGGAGCCGTCCAATTCTATGATCAGCTTTGCAGCATGGCAATAGAAGTCTGCAATAAAGTGGTCGATGGTCTTTTGCCGCTGAAACCGCACGGGATAGCTGCGCAGAAAATCGTACCAGAGATGATTTTCCTGTTTGGTTGCGCCCTTGCGCAGTTTTTTTGCACACGGGATCAGCTTGTTCTGATAAGGTAGAGACATAAAATCATCTCCTTGTTGTTGGAACGCCTGCTGAACAAACTCCCTCCGTCTGCTCGCTTTGCTCGCATCCACCTCCCTCTAGGAGGGAGGCTTTTCGGCACCGCCACGTCAAAGGCTCCCTCCGTGAGGGGGCTGTCGCCGTTAGGCGACTGGGGGAGTTACCCAAAATATTCCTGCATCAGTGCCTTTTTCATCAGTTCCAGTTTCTCAAGGCTCTGCTGTACGGTTTGCTTCTGCTGATCTACACGCTCCACAAAGGCGGCAAACTGGTTTTGGAGATCAATCGGCGGAAGAACAACTGAAGATTTCAAGATTCCGTCCTGCCCGATTGTCGTCATAGTTGCAGTTTTTGATTGTGCTATAATCTGTCTTCTAAAAAATGGTGTGGTAGATAAAACTTGAACGAACTCGGGAACGCATTTCTGAAGATCCAGAGACAATCGAATCACATGACATTCAAAAAGAACATTTGGGAAGGTACCTTTTGCTACTATTGATGCCTTGCCTATGCCATCTGCTACAAGTGATGATCTACAAAAAAGCATATCACCATATTTTACACTGTATTTTTCTTTTTCAGCTTGCGTTGCATTGGTTCTGGGCAGTTCCTTCGTGTTGGAATACATTCTGTTGACAACATTAGAGACACCGAGGATTTGTACATTGCCGTCATCCTTATAAGCATCTCTTTTTGCAAAAAAACCATTACTAGCTTTATCTCGAATAATTTCCGTAATACTAACCAATGGCCATCCCTTCGGATTTTGATCTGGGTCACCAAACATCTCCACAAACCGTGCCTTTACCAGCTCGTCCAGTTTGGCAAGCTGCTGCTTGCGGAGAGAAATCAAACTCGTTACTTTATCCAGAAACTCAACTATTTGTTTTTGCGTTTCTAATGATGGAAGCGGAATTTCAATATTTGAAAACTGTGTCTTATTTAAAATTGGTACGACTGCGGCATTCGCTGTATTCTGCATTTGGGGCTGCACATTTTGAATTGCATATGCTACATATCTAGGGTCGCAAATTTTCCTTTCTGGTATAATTGCATTGATTTGCTGATTAAATGCACACGGAACTTTATTTATTGCAACTTTTCCAATAATTCCAATACAAGTAACTAAAATACTATCTGTTGGTAAAACTCGTGCCTTATCCTTCGCATACACTGATATATAAAATTCGCTTTGGTGTATCTCTGTTATTTCATTATCTGTAAAATCACTCGGTTTAACAAAGCAAATATCATTTGATTCATAATTTTGAGCATCCGAAGTTTTTGGCGTATTTCCAGTAATAATTTTTCCAAGTTCTCCCAACTTCGCCATCACACCATCTCCTCCAACTCTTCCAAACCCTTGGTGATCTCCATTTCCAGCTCATGCAGGTCGGCCAGAATTTCCGTAGTCGAGGGGTACTCCACCGGCACATACTCGGTTTCCTTGTACTTATTGATGGATAAATCGTATCCATTGGCGGCGATCTCCGCTTTGGGCACAAAGAAGCTCTGCTCGGTGCGCTTGCGGTCAGTTTCGGCGTCGAGGTTATGGAACCGGGTGATGATGTCCGGGATGTCGTTCTCCTTCACCTCGGTGCGCTTGTCGTCCAGCGAGAAGCCGTCGGCTTTCATATCGTAGAACCACACCTTGTCGGTGCCGCCCGCACTGGTCTTGGTGAACACCAGCACTGCCGTGGACACGCCTGCGTAGGGCTTGAACACGCCGGAGGGCATGGAAATGACCGCCCGCAGCTGGTGGTTTTCAATCAGTTCTTTTCGGATGCTCTGGTGCGCCTTGCTGGAACCGAACAGCACGCCGTCCGGCACGATGCAGGCGCAGCGTCCGCCGGTTTTCAGCATCCGCAAAAAGAGCGCGAGGAACAGCAGTTCGGTCTTTTTGGTGTTGGTGACGGATTTCAGGTCGTCGTTGATGCTCTCGGCGTCCACGGTGCCCTTGAACGGCGGGTTTGCAAGGCAAACGGTGTACTTGCTGCAAATGGAGTTCTGCTTGGAAACGCTGTCCTTATAGTCGATCTCCGGGTTCGTGATGGAGTGGAGCATCAGGTTCATGGCCGAAATGCGGAGCATGGTGCGATCCATATCAAAACCGGTGAACATCGGGCCGGCAAAATGCTGCCACTGCTCCGGGGTCATGGTGTCCTCGTAGTGGGCGCGGAGATATTGCGCACTGGACACCAGAAAGCCCGCCGTGCCGCAGGCGGGGTCGCAGATAAAGTCGTCCGGCGTGGGCTGCACCAGCTCCACCATCATATCGCGGATATGCTTGGGCGTACGGAACTGGCCGTTCTTACCCGCCGTTGCCAACTTGCCCAGCATATACTCGTAGAGGTCGCCCTGCATATCAAGGTCGGCGATGTCGTGAGTGTATAAATCTTCCAGCCCGGTGATGATCTTCTGCAGCACCTGCGGTGTGGGGATGAGGAACATCGCATCGTCCATATACCGTGCAAAGGCGGTGTTTCCCTCGTCCGGGCGGGTGGGGTCGTCTGCAATCTCCACCAGTTCGCCGTTCGCGTCAAAGTCCGGCAGACGGCCATACTTCATCTTTTTGATGGCCGGGAACACCCGCTGCTGCATGGTCAGGAAAATTTCGCGGGAATCTTTATCCTTGAAGCGGCTCCACCGCATGGACTGTCCTGCTTCGCTGGCCGGGAAGATGTGCTCCATTTTTTCGCCTGCCATGTTTTCAAAATCTTCGGTGGCAAGCTCTTTCTCGTCCAGTGACCGGATGAACATGAGATAGGTCAGCTGTTCAATGACGGTCAGCGGATTGGTGATGCCGCCTGCCCAGATGTCCGTCCAGATCTTGTCTACCTTATTTTTAATGGCTCCTGTTACCATGCGTTCCTCCTGAATGTTTGCCAATCGCAAACGCTTTGCATCTTGAATTTTTGGTGATAATATCACAATTTTATTATAGCAGTGTACGGTTGTATTTTCAATGTAGAGTGTTTAGCAGAAGTGCTTTCTTGATCGCAAGGCAAGAAATCAGTGGAACGTTAAAACAGCAATTTTCGATATGCAATTCAACGCTGTTGCATACGCACCCGGAGTTTAAGAAGATCGTGTTCCATGGTCTGCGGCATTCCAGCGCCACCTACCAGCTGATGATCTCCGGCGGTGATGTGAAAACCGTGCAGAGACCGTGCAAATGGCGTATAAAAGAAAAATCCCACGAGGAATCTTGCGATTCTTCGTTGAATTTTGGCGCACTCAAGGGAACTCGAATCCTTGGCCCTCTGATTAAAAGAATCAAAGGTGCATCATTCGTCAAATTTCAAAAGTTCGAAGAAATGTTATTTTTATCGTATCATCGCAAAACATGTCTTTGCACGCACCGCATTATTTGCATACGGTGTAGCGCTTTGCAACCGTTATCCAGCTATTCAGGTGTGCAAAAAGTGTGCAAAAATGTGCAGACGGGCAAAACAAAGCCCAATGGACAAATCAACCACCGGTTTTATGGCAGGGTTTAGGACATTCGAACAGACACCGTTTGATATAGAAATGAGGTTCACCATGAACAAACTGCTTTCTTGCCGCTACTGAGAAAAAGCAATCCCCACAGCCGCAAAAACTGAGTTAAACGGACTGTGGGGATCGCTTTTATGATGAAGGAGAAAGAAGAAAAGCCTTTTGGGGCTTTTACTTCGGTCTTTCTTTTTGGGGGGCTGTGCAACAGTCCCTTTTTTTATTTCTCCGGCAGCTCTGCCCACAGGGGCAGGCGGTGCAGCGCACGCACAATGTTGCACTTTTCCAGCAAAGTACCATCTCCATCGCAGACGGTGGCATACCACATGGGATTGTGCAGTTTCTGGGTCTCCGGGTCCACAAGCAGGTTTCGCTGGCTGGCATACTGGAAGTGCAGGTGGCTCAGCAGGCCGCCCGTCTGGCGGGTTGTGCGGGGCGGCATGGGTTCCATGGCCAACAGGCAGCGGAAGGGCCAGTTTTCCGGCATATCTTCCGCCACAAACAGAGCGTTTTCCTTGCCTTCCAGACCTTTTTCCAACACGCTTTCCAGATGATACACCGCCTTGCCCAGACTTGCGCCATCTTCGTCCAGCCACTCGATGCAAAGTTTCTCCCCTACCGCCAGAGTGATGTTCCAACCGCCGAGGGTGTGCGGATTTTCCGGACTAGTGGTCACGCAGGCTTTCTGCCAGAAGACCTTTACTCCGCCGCAGAACATGGGCATTGCTGCGGCAGCTGTCTCGGCATCCTGCCATGCACGGGTCAGATACGGATCACTGCTCGTGAGATAGGCTTCAAAATTCTGCCACCGGCCCAGCCAGTCATTTGCATGGTATTCCATTTTCCATTCTCCTTTATATCGCAAATCAAAAAATAGTGCAGCATTCAAACAACATCTTTGCGACATGCAATTCAGCGTTATTGCCGTTGCACGAAAAAGCCAACTTGCCATCAATCCTGCAGGGCTATAATACGGTCGCACCAGTCGGCGGCCAGTTCTTCATCGTGTGTAATGACCACAATGGTCTTGCCCTGTGTTTTGAGTTGCTGCAATAGCCGCCCGACCTGTTCCATATTGCCACGGTCCAGACCGCTGGTTGGTTCGTCCAGCAGAATGAGTGGTTTGTCGCTCAGCATGGCTGCTGCCACTACGACCCGCTGCTTCTGCCCGCCGGAAAGGCTCATGGGGTGGCGGTCGGCAAGGCCGTTCAGACCCAGCGCCTGCATCACGGTATCCACCAGTTTCGGGTGGGCTGCCCCCAGCAGAATTTCTTCCCGCACGCTGTCACTGAACAGCTGGTAGTTCACATCCTGCATGACCAGAAAGCTTTTGTGCAGGCGGGTCCTTGCGTTGGCCGTCTTGCCCTCCCACAGAATCTGCCCGCCCAGCGGCTCCATCAGGCCGCAGAGAGTTTTGGCCAGGGTGCTTTTACCAATACCGTTATGCCCCATCAGGCCCACGATCTCCCCGGCAGCAAAGCTCATATCTGGAAGCGCCCGGATGAGGCTGCGCCTGTGGTAACCAAGGGTCAGGTTCTGCACTTCCAATATCGGCACCCCGGTGCATTGCATCGTCGTTTTTTGCCGCAACTTCTCCCGACACGCAGTCAGGTCCCGGGCGCGCAGACCTGCGTTCTGCAAGGTCGTTTCCGGCAAGGCGGCAAAGTCCGCAGCCGTCCAGACGGCTGTCAGCTGCCCCGCCTCAAAAAAGAAGTAGCGGTCCACCACATCCTGCACCCAGGCCAACCGGTGTTCGGCCAGCACAATGGTCATGCCCACCTGCTTCATTGCGGCGATCATATCGTGCAGCTGCCGGATGGCCCCGGCATCCAAATTGCTGGTGGGTTCGTCCAGCACCAACAGCTTCGGACCAAGCATACAGGCCGCTGCAAAGGCCACCCGCTGCTTTTCGCCGCCGGAGATCTTGAACACACTGCGATCCATGAGAGCTTCCAGATGGAACTGTGCCACCACTTCCTGTACTCTCTGACGGATGGCTGTGGGCGGCATCCCGCTGTTTTCACAGGGGAAGGCCAATTCTGCTGTGGTGTCCACATTGAAATACTGCGTTTTGGGGTTCTGAAACACGCTGCCCACCAGTGGTACATACTGCTCAATGGCTGCGCTCCCTGCCAGCAAACCGCTCACCGTACAGCTGCCGGTCAGTTCTCCGGGATAAAACATCGGGGCAAGGCCATTCAGCAGGCGGGAAAAGGTCGTTTTACCGCAGCCGCTTCGACCACAGAACAACACGCACTCACCGGGCCGAATCCGCAGTGAGATATCCTGCAACGCCGGTTCTGTGCTGTTCTGATAAGCAAAGGAAACATTGTTGCTTTCCACCAGTGTTCTCACAGCAGTATACCCCCATTCCACAGCAGCGGCAGCGTACACAGTGCCGGGTAGATGAAATCCCACACAGTTAGGTGCAGCTCGGTCATGCAGGTATGGGTGCCCGGCAGGCCGATGCCTTTAGTCAGTGCCGCTACCGAGAGGTCCTGCGCGACATTGTTGCCGTTCATCAGCAGCGGCATGAGGATGTATTCCAATGACTGCATCGGGTGCAGCAACAGAGCCCCCTTGCCCTCAGCGATGCCGCGCAGGGCCATGGCGTTGTGAATCTGGTGGTAGTCCTCCTGTACGGTAGGGAAGAACCGCACCACAACGGCGCACGGGATGATGACGCTTTCCGGCACATGCATCCGCCGCAGGGCACTGGTCAGTTCCCCTACCGTGGTGGTGGAAAAGGCATACGCACCGGTAATGATGCAGGGCAGCATCATGCGGATGCCCACCGACACCAGCGATAGCAGATTGAGTAGAATGCCCTCCCCTGCCAGCGGCACCACAAACAGATCAATGACCAGCAGGCCAAAGTAGATCACACTCAACCGGATGCCGGTGCGAGTGTGCCCGGAGAGGAAAAACAGCAGCAGGAACAACCCGGTCGTTACCGCCTCGGCCCCAGTCCCAACATGGAAAAAGAGCATCAGGTTGGCCAGCAGCAGCAAATACAGCTTGGCACGTGGGTCCATGCGGAATCTCATGCCACGATCCCCGCTTTCTCAAAGTGCTTTTTCATCATGCGCTGGCCGAACAGCCCGCCCAGCACGGCGCAGACCAAAATCGCCGCTATAGCCGCAACGAAACTGCCGTTGTTGATGGGCGCAAACAGCGTATCGATGTAGGCGGCATCCTTGCCGCGGGCGGTCAGGTTAGCGATGTAGGCATCCTTCATGAACCACAGCGGCAGGATCGGGCCGGTGAGACCATACGAAAAGATGACATAGCTGGCCAGCAGCACCTTTTTGCTGCGGTACTGGCTGCGGCTTGCCACCCAGTCTGCCAGCACGCCGCAAACGATGTTGGCGGCAAAGGACAACACAAAGTGACCAGACATAAAAAAGAACAGGCCCATGACAAGACCCATGATGCTGATGCCGCCAAACTTCTGCAGCTTGGCGGCCAGCAGCATATACACGCTGCCAGAGATCAACGCCGCCACTGCCGGCAGCAAAATGTTGCCAACACCCGGCAGTAGCGCACAGCTGAAGGTGGCAATAGTCACCAGCACAAAATAGATGGCGGTGAACACACCAACAGAAATCAGATTCGGGATGGTCAGTTTTTTGGAATTCAGGTTCATAGAGTACCTCCGTTTATTGTTAGCTGTTTCTAACTTTCAGGTGCATAAAAATGCCATGATTCCTCATGGCACACTTCAACCAAAAATCTGTGCACAGATGCCCTGGGCCATCCATAGCAGTATCTGCGGATAATCCTCGCCCAGCTTTTTACGCATGGGTACGGTCAAAATCAGGCTGCGCAGGGCGTTCATGGCCTGTTCCTCCGGGATATCCGCCGCTTTGTTCTGCGCCAGAAACCGGCGGAACACCGCATATTCCTGCTCCTGTTGAGCCCTGCATTCTTCTGACGGGATGGCGCACAGAATTTCCGGCGCATCCTGCTCCCAGAAACGGCACAGTCCGCTTTCATCCAGCGCACGGCAGCCTTCCAGAATGGCGCAAGTCAGCTGCTGTGCTGGCGTGCCCTTAGGCTGTTCCAGCAGCTCCATGGCCGGGCCGTACAATTCGGTATGCATCTGGCGCAGCAGCGCATAAAACAGGTGTTCCTTGGACGGATAAAACAGGTAGAACGCTCCTTTGGAAATGCCGACGCTGTCTGTCAGCTGTTCGACCGTGACCTTGCGCGCGCTCTGCTCTTTGACAAAGCGGCGAGCGCTTTCCAACAATTGTCCGGTCAGAACTGTGCGTTCCTCCGCAGTAAACGCAATTGGCATGTGCTTCCTCCTTGTGACTCATTTTTCAATCCAGTCACAGCATGGTTAGAATAGCACAACCATTGATTTCTGTCAAGTGGAAGGGGTTGCTAACTTTTTTGCGCATCCAACTGTTCTCTCTTTGCTGACTGCTATTCTCAGATTCTTCTGCAATTTCACCGGTGCAATTGTTCTATATAGGAATTGAGTTTGCCGCACGGCGGTATTCCCTGCTTATCGCTGCCCTTGCCATGTGTATCAGGGAACAATCCACGCCGACAAGGTAATTGCGTATCTTCCTGAGCGCAGCGAATTTGAAATCATCCAACATCGGAATGTCAAAGACGTGCGGGAAATCACGCCGCTGAGAGGATACAGTCCTCCGTTCAATACCTTCAAATCGTCGAAAAAATGGGTTCACAATGAAGAGGAAAGCAACCGCTATTTCAATGAATGGTATCAATCGCAGAACTGCTGAATTTTATGTTGCTTCAAATAATAAGTCCTACTATCACCGCTTTACCACAATAAATTTTGCAAAACCATCTTGACGCGCCCTGCAATCCATGATACCCTCTATCGCAAATCCCACCGAGCTTGTCGGGGCAATGCCCCTCCATCTTGCTTGCGCAAGACCGCTCTGCCGCTTAAAAGCCCCACTGGGGCTTTCATTGCTACGCAAACGCGGACTTTCAGAAAAGTACAGAACGGTGAGGGTTTATTCCCCATGAAGATTTTTACCGCCCCGCAACACACCCGATCTATTTTGCCGCCGTTTCACCCGACAAAATTTTTCGCCTGTCTTGCAGGGCGGCGAGGATGCACTGGCGGCGCTTGCCGCCTTGTCTGCCCAGTGCAGCAAGGTGGGAAGCAACCTCAACCAGCTTGCACGGCACTTCAACTCCG
>ERZ791621.647-NODE-647-length-17329-cov-13.981_pt1 | contig 17329 bp, 10 predicted proteins | sample MGYA00510270_ERZ791621 | MGnify/ENA primary metagenome ERZ791621 (study PRJEB30046, sample SAMN00715189) | human gut metagenome | study: EMG produced TPA metagenomics assembly of the A metagenome-wide association study of gut microbiota in type 2...
ACAATAAATAAGTATTAATCAAAATGGCAACAACTATCAAGTTCACCAAGATGCAAGGAACCGGCAATGATTATATCTATGTAAATACCTTGTCTTCTCCGCTGCAAGATCCGATAAAAGCCGCCAGAAAATGGAGCGCTTATCATACCGGTATCGGTGCAGACGGTCTGGTACTGATTGGAGCATCCGAAAAAGCGGATTTCAGTATGCGTATATTCAATGCAGACGGCTCCGAAGCCATGATGTGTGGAAACGCCTCGCGCTGCATAGGCAAATATGTATACGAGAAAGGATTGACGGATAAGGAGGTGATCACACTGGAAACCCTTTCGGGAATCAAAATCCTGAAACTTCATACAGGCAACGGGGTGGTGAAGGATGTAACCGTAGATATGGGTACGCCCCTGCTATCAAACCCCGGACAGATAGCTACGAAAACCGGCGGAATGCTGGCAGAAACTATCTTGGCCGATGGAAAAGAATACAAAGGAACATTCGTCTGCATGGGAAATCCGCATGTTGTCATTTTCGTAGATGATATAAAAGAGGTGGATTTGCCGGCGGTTGGTCCGAAACTGGAAAATCATCCGCTTTTTCCTGAGCGGACCAATGTGGAATTTGTAGAAATATTGCCGGACCAATCCTTACGGATGAGAGTGTGGGAAAGAGGTTCAGGCATCACAATGGCTTGTGGAACAGGGGCTTGCGGCCCCCCCCCCGGGTTCCGCCGTGGCGGCCGTACTGAACCATAAAGCCGGACGAAAATCGTGGGTAAGGATGGACGGAGGCGATCTCCACATCCACTGGGACGAGAAAGACGGACATGTATACATGACCGGTCCGGCCGGAAAGGTTTTCGAAGGCGAAATAGAGATGTGATAATGATTTTGAAAAACTTAAAACAACGATAAAAACAATAACAACGATGGCACTAGTAAACGAACATTTTTTAAAACTACCAAACAATTACTTGTTTTCGGACATTGCCAAAAAGGTAAATGCATTCAAAGTCTCTCATCCCAAAACGGACCTTATCCGCCTGGGTATCGGAGATGTAACCCGCCCGCTGCCTCAAGCTTCCATCGAAGCCATGCATAAGGCAGTAGACGAGCTGGCAAACAAAGAGACATTCCACGGTTACGGTCCCGAACAAGGTTATGATTTCCTGATAGATGCCGTCATCAGGAACGATTACGCTCCGCGCGGCGTCTATCTGGAACCCGGCGAAGTCTTTATCAGTGACGGCGCCAAGAGCGATACGGGAAATATCGGAGACATCCTTCGCCACGACAACAGCATCGGCGTGACAGACCCCATCTACCCCGTATACATCGATTCGAACGTAATGTGCGGCCGTGCCGGGATACTGGAAGACGGGCGATGGAGCAACGTGGTATACTTGCCTTGCCTGAGCGAGAATAATTTCGTGCCCGAAATTCCCGACCGCAGGATAGATATCCTATACCTCTGCTATCCCAATAACCCTACGGGGACGGTCATTAGCAAGGCCGAACTGAAAAAATGGGTGAACTATGCATTGGAAAATGATACCCTCATCCTTTACGATGCTGCCTACGAGGCCTACATACAAGACCCGGACATTCCTCACTCCATTTATGAGATAAAAGGAGCGAAGAAAGTAGCGATAGAATTTCGCAGTTTCTCGAAGACGGCCGGATTCACCGGGGTGCGTTGCGGATACACCGTCGTACCGAAAGAACTCACAGCCGCCACGCTGGAAGGAGAGCGCATTCCGCTGAACCGGATGTGGAACCGCCGCCAGTGCACCAAGTTCAACGGCACATCCTATATCACCCAGCGTGGTGCCGAAGCGATCTATACCCCCGAGGGCAAAAAGCAAGTGAAAGCCATCATACAGTATTATATGGCTAACGCCCGCATCATGAAAGAAGCGTTGGAAAGTACAGGACTCAAAGTTTTCGGCGGAGAGAACGCCCCCTACCTGTGGGTGAAGACACCGGGTGAGGTAAACTCGTGGAAATTCTTTGAACAGATGCTGTATGAAGCCAATGTAGTGGGCACGCCGGGAGTAGGCTTCGGCCCCAGTGGTGAAGGATATATCCGCTTGACCGCTTTCGGAGAGCGGGCGGATTGCGAAGAAGCCATGAAACGGATCAGAAAATGGTTGCTCTGAGCACAGTACATGACAACACCTTGAAGCACTTTGTGCTTGCATCGGACTTACATCAATCAAGCCAATAGGTATATAAAATATGACATACTCACTATTATTAATTAAAAGGTAAAAAGCTATGAAGATGAATTTTAAGGAAACGGCATTGCTATTAGGCCTGTCCATGACAGTGCCGGCAACGAGCATCGCTCAAGACAAGGTGGAAGCCAGCGTAGGAGCTGACTTGGTAAGCGGCTATATTTGGCGCGGACAGGATTTGGGAGGCGTAAGCATACAGCCGTCATTGTCCGTTGCCTACAAAGGATTTTCGCTCGGCGCATGGGGATCCGCAGGCATTGAGTCCGCTGATACGAAAGAACTGGACCTGACGCTGGGCTACAGCACCGGCGGTTTCAGCATTTCGGTGACAGACTACTGGTTCAATGGCGGCCCCGGCTATTTCCACTATGGCACGCACCATACCAGCCATGTATTCGAAGCGCAGATAGGCTACGATTTCGGTCCGCTGGCAGTGAACTGGTATACCAACTTTGCAGGTGCCGACGGGGTGAACAAGGACGGCGACCGGGCTTACTCCTCTTACATATCACTCGCCGCCCCCTTCAAACTGGCAGGCCTGGACTGGACGGCAGAAATAGGAGCCACGCCATGGGCCAATGACTTCTATAACGTGTCCGCAGATCCGGAATGCAGCGGTTCGGACGGGTTCGCCGTATGTGACATCAGCCTTGGGGTATCCAAGGAAATCAAGATTACAGACTCATTCTCAGTCCCCGCCTTCGCCAAGGTGACGGTGAATCCGCGCACCGAAGGGGCCTATTTCGTATTCGGACTGAGTTTCTGACAGGAAGTGCTGAAAATGCAGATACAATAACAAATTCAGACATAACGACAAAGTAGAGAGAGGTATCAGTTTTTAAAAAGGTAAAAAGATTGGAACATATAAATTACAAGTACAACAATGAAGAAAATTGAGGCTATTATCCGTAAGACCAAGTTCGAGGACGTAAAGGACGCGTTGCTCGAAGCCGACATCGAATGGTTTTCCTACTACGATGTAAGAGGCATTGGTAAAGCACGCCAGGGACGTATCTACCGTGGTGTGGTGTATGATACCAGTTCGATTGAAAGAATCCTGGTTTCCATCGTGGTGCGCGAAAAGAATGTGGAGAAAACAGTGCAAGCCATCATCAAGGCGGCGCACACCGGCGAGATAGGCGACGGACGTATTTTCGTCATCCCCATTGAAGACGCCGTCCGCATACGCACGGGCGAGCGGGGTGACATAGCCCTGTATAATGCAGAACAGGAAAAATAAGCGCAAGCTACTTCCCTTTACCGGCAAAAGTAAAGTCGGGAATAAAACAATACTACAACGTAAACGAGAAAAATTATGGATACTATACTCTTATTTATGCTCCCCGCCGGCCTTTGGGCGCAAGATGCAGGCGTGGCAGCCACCACCGCGGCGCCCGATGCAACCGCCGGGGCCCTAGGCGAACTTGCTACCGGACTCAACACCGTATGGATGCTACTTGCCGCCATGCTGGTATTCTTCATGCAACCGGGATTCGCACTGGTAGAAGCCGGGTTCATCCGTACCAAGAACACGGCCAACGTGCTGATGAAAAATCTGGTAGACTTCATGTTCGGCTCCATCCTGTTCTGGTTCATCGGCTTCGGGCTGATGTTCGGCATAGGCGGTTTTGTGGGCGCCCCCCATTTTTTCAACTTGGAGGCGATGGACAAAATCATCGACAACGGATTGCCCATCGAAGGCTTCCTGATTTTCCAGACTGTATTCTGCGCCACGGCGGCCACCATCGTGTCCGGAGCCATGGCGGAACGTACCAAGTTCTCCATGTATCTGGTCTATACTGTCTTTATCAGCGTACTCATTTATCCGGTTTCCGGCCACTGGACCTGGGGCGGCGGATGGCTGATGAACGGAGACGAAGGCTCCTTTATGATGAGGACGTTCGGCACTACTTTCCATGACTTTGCCGGTTCTACGGTGGTTCACTCCGTAGGTGGATGGATTGCCTTGGTGGGCGCCGCCATTCTGGGGCCGCGTATTGGCAAATACGGGAAAGACGGCAAATCAAGGGCCATCCCCGGTCATAGTTTGACGCTTGCCTGCCTGGGCGTGTTTATCCTTTGGTTCGGCTGGTTCGGGTTCAACCCCGGTTCGCAGTTGGCAGCGGCAACAAGTGGAGACCAGACGGCCATTTCGCATGTGTTCCTCACCACCAACCTGGCAGCTTGTGCAGGAGGTTTCTTCGCACTGGTGGCGAGTTGGATGAAGTATGGCAAACCTTCCTTGTCCCTCACACTGAACGGTGTGCTGGCAGGACTGGTGGGCATCACGGCGGGATGTGACCTGGTATCGCCTTTCGGGTCTGTACTTATCGGTGCCATTTGCGGCGTGGTAATGATATTTGCAGTCGACTTTATCGACCATGTGCTAAAGATTGACGACCCCGTAGGCGCATCGTCCGTACACGGCGTTTGCGGTTGCCTGGGAACGATTCTTACAGGACTCTTCGCTACAGAAAAGGGACTGTTCTATGGCGGCGGCAGCAGCTTCCTGCTGGCACAGCTCTTCGGCGCGGCCGTGGTAGGAGCGTGGGCGGCAGGCATGGGCTTCATTGTCTTTAAAGTGCTGGACAAGATACATGGCTTGCGTGTTCCGAAACGCATTGAAGAGGAAGGACTCGATATCTACGAGCATGGCGAGTCAGCATACAATTAATCACAAAAGTTTTTTCCATTCACTCTACTAATCAACAACTAAACAAATTTAGGTATTATGTCAAAATTAAGATTCAGAGTAGTCGAAACGGCTTTCAAGAAGAAAGCAGCAACGGTGGAGACACCAGCCGAAAGGCCCAGTGAATATTTCGCCAAATACGTTTTCAACCGCGAGAAAATGTTCAAGTATCTGCCCGGCGCCGTTTATGCCAAACTGACGGACGCCATGGACAACGGTGCCCCCCTGGAGCGTGCCATAGCCGACGAAGTGGCGGCAGGCATGAAACGCTGGGCAACTGAGCTAGGGGTAACCCACTACACCCACTGGTTCCAACCCCTGACTGAAGGCACAGCCGAAAAGCACGACGCCTTTGTGGAACACGACGGCAAGGGTGGAATGATGGAGGAATTTTCGGGCAAACTCCTCGTACAGCAGGAGCCCGATGCTTCCAGCTTCCCCAACGGCGGCATCCGAAACACTTTCGAGGCACGCGGCTACAGCGCATGGGATCCCTCATCGCCTGTCTTCGTGGTGGACGACACCCTGTGCATCCCTACCGTCTTCATTGCTTACACCGGCGAGTCGCTGGACTATAAAACGCCACTGCTGAAAGCCTTGAGTGCTGTGGGCAAAGCCGCCGTGGACGTGTGCCGTTACTTCAACCCGGAAGTGAAGAAAGTGGTGGCCTACTTGGGCTGGGAACAGGAATACTTCTTGGTAGACGAAGGACTGTATGCCGCCCGTCCCGACCTGCTGCTGACCGGGCGCACCCTGATGGGACACGAAGCCAGCAAGAACCAGCAATTGGAAGACCATTACTTCGGAGCCATCCCCACCCGTGTGGCTGCCTTTATGAAAGACCTTGAAATACAGGCGCTGGAACTGGGCATACCCGTCAAGACCCGCCATAACGAAGTGGCTCCCAACCAATTTGAGCTGGCTCCCATTTTCGAAGAATGCAACCTGGCGGTAGATCATAACATGCTTCTCATGTCGCTCATGCGCAAGGTGGCGCGGAGCCACGGCTTCCGCCTGTTGCTGCACGAAAAACCCTTCAAAGGCGTCAACGGCTCGGGGAAGCATAACAACTGGTCACTGGGTACAGACACCGGCGTTCTGCTGATGGCTCCGGGCAAGACCGCCGAAGACAATCTGCGCTTCATCACCTTCATTGTCAACACCCTGATGGCGGTATACCACCACAACGGTTTGCTGAAAGCCTCTATCATGAGTGCCACCAACGCCCATCGCCTGGGAGCCAACGAAGCGCCGCCCGCCATCATTTCTTCTTTCCTGGGCAAACAGCTCACGCAAGTGCTGGACCATATAGAAGAAAGCGGCAACGATGACCTTGTCTCACTGGCAGGCAAACAGGGAATGAAGCTGGACATCCCGCAAATTCCCGAACTGCTGATTGACAATACCGACCGCAACCGCACCTCGCCGTTCGCCTTCACCGGCAATCGCTTCGAATTCCGCGCCGTAGGCTCGGAGGCAAACTGTGCCAGTGCCATGATTGCGCTCAACGCGGCCGTTGCCGAACAACTTGCCCGGTTCAAGCAGGACGTGGACGCGCTCATCGAAAAGGGTGAACCGAAAATCTCCGCCATCATCGAAATTATCCGCCGCTACATCAAGGAGTGCAAGCCTGTCCGTTTTGACGGCAACGGCTACTCGGACGAATGGAAGGCGGAGGCCGCCCACCGGGGTCTGGACTGCGAAACGAGCTGCCCGCTCATTTTCGACAACTACTTGAAGCCCGCGAGCATCGCCATGTTCGAATCCACCGGCGTGATGACCCGCAAGGAGCTGGAGGCGCGCAATGAAGTGAAATGGGAAACTTACACAAAGAAAATCCAGATCGAGGCGCGCGTGCTGGGCGACCTGGCGATGAACCACATCATCCCCGTAGCCACCGAATACCAAAGCAAGCTGATAGACAATGTGTATAAAATGAAAGAGCTCTTCCCGGCGGAAAAAGCATCCCAACTGTCGGCCGAGAACATGAAACTCATCGAAGAGATTGCCCGGCGAACCATTTTCATCACCGAGCATGTAAATGCCATGGTGGAGGCGCGAAAAGTGGCGAACAAAATAGAGAGCGAGCGCGAAAAGGCCATTGCCTATCACGATACCATCGCCCCGATGCTGGAAGAGATACGTTATCATATTGACAAGCTGGAGCTGATCGTAGACAACCAGATGTGGACATTACCTAAATATCGTGAATTGCTTTTTATTAGATAATCACTGCATAAAGGTTATCTATTTCTTTTGTTGGTTGTTTTAAGTTTGCGGAGAGGGGCGTCGGGATGACGGTCCTCTTTACACATTACTCTTCTTGCTTGCTTACTGTCTTTCAAATCGTAACTAAAACCACAACAGACAATATCATACTGTAAGTTTTCATATTTATAAAAAAAACGAATAAAATATTTCTTTTCGATTTTTATTCTTACTTTTTTATCGCTTTCGTCAATTATTTATGGTTTTTTATTGCATTTATGTTAATTGATATTTGTATCTTTGCAGTCGAATCAGAACATATACTTAGTAGATTATGTGTGGAATAGTAGGCTATATTGGAAAACGAGATGCTTACCCTGTTCTCATAAAAGGCCTGAAGCGGTTGGAATACCGGGGCTATGATAGCGCAGGAGTCGCATTGATAGACAAAAAAAGGAGGTTGAACGTTTATAAAACGAAAGGAAAGGTTTCAGACCTAGAGGCTTTTGTTTCCCAAAAAGACGTTTCCGGTACAATTGGTATTGCCCACACCCGATGGGCCACCCACGGAGAGCCTTGTCAGGCTAACGCTCATCCTCATTTTTCTTCTTCAAAGAATCTAGCTCTTATCCACAATGGTATTATTGAAAACTACGCTACCCTGAAAGAAAAGCTACAAAAAAAAGGGTTCATCTTTAAAAGTAGTACAGATACCGAAGTTCTCGTACAGTTAATTGAATTTTTCCAACTTTCCAACCATTTAGATTTACTTACTGCCGTTCAGTTGGCTCTGCATGAGGTGATTGGCGCATACGCTATAGCGGTGCTCGACAAGAATAATCCCGATGAGATTATTGCAGCACGCAAAAGCAGTCCGCTGGTGGTAGGGATAGGGAAGGATGAATTCTTTCTGGCTTCGGATGCTACTCCGATTGTAGAGTATACGGATAAAGTGGTGTATCTGCAAGATGGGGAGATAGCGGTGATTCGCAGAGACAAGACATTGGAAGTCGTCAATCTGGACAACGTGCTTCAAAATCCCGAAGTACGTACGGTGGAAATGAATCTGGGACAACTGGAGAAAGGGGGATACCCGCATTTCATGTTGAAGGAGATATTCGAACAACCCGATTGTATTAACGACTGTATGCGTGGACGCATCAATGCGGACGGTGATAAAGTAGTACTGTCGGCGGTTATTGATCATAAGGAACGTCTGCTCAAGGCTCGTCGCTTTGTAATTGTGGCTTGCGGAACTTCGTGGCATGCCGGATTGATAGGGAAACAACTGATAGAAAGTTTCTGCCGTATTCCGGTAGAAGTGGAATATGCCTCCGAGTTCCGCTATCGTGATCCGGTGATTCATGAAGACGATGTGGTAATAGCTATCTCGCAATCGGGTGAAACGGCCGATACATTGGCTGCCATAGAACTGGCGAAAGAGAAAGGAGCTTTTATCTATGGTATATGCAATGCGGTAGGTTCATCCATTCCGCGCATTACAGATACCGGTTCTTATATTCATGTAGGACCGGAAATAGGAGTGGCGTCCACCAAGGCATTTACCGGACAGGTAACCGTGCTTACCATGCTGGCGCTGACGCTGGCAAAAGAGAAAGGGAGTATGGCAGATGAGAAATACCTGGAAGTGATCCGGGAATTGACTGTGATTCCGGCTAAAATAAAAAAGATATTGATCAGTAATCCTAAAATAGCGGAACTGTCGCGTATTTTCACCTATGCACATAATTTCCTCTATTTGGGACGGGGCTACAGTTTCCCGGTAGCTTTGGAAGGTGCGTTAAAGTTGAAGGAGATATCTTATATTCACGCTGAAGGCTATCCCGCAGCCGAGATGAAACATGGGCCTATCGCATTGATTGATGCCGAAATGCCTGTTGTGGTGATAGCTACGCATAATGCGATGTATGAAAAGATAATGAGTAACATACAGGAAATCAAGGCGCGGAAGGGAAAAGTAATCGCTTTGGTCACAGAAGGAGATACGGTAATCGGTAAGTTGGCCGATGATTGCATTGAGTTGCCCGAAACATTAGAGTGCCTCGAACCGTTGATAGCTACGGTCCCCTTACAGTTATTGGCCTACCATGTAGCCATTTGCAAAGGGAAGAATGTGGATCAGCCACGAAATCTGGCGAAGTCGGTAACAGTAGAATAGAAGGCAATGCTGCCGGAGATTATGCAGGAAGTTTCCGGCATAATTCTTGAAAGATGTACCGTAAGTTTGGAAAAATGACAGAAGGTCTTGTCATACCTTTGGGATGTTTTTATAAGAATCTGAAAATGAACTATTAATTTAAGTAGTAAAGAGAGAGCATGGAACCGTTAAAGCATGAATGTGGAGTCGCTATGATACGACTGCTGAAACCGCTGGAATATTATCAGGAAAAGTATGGAACCTGGATGTATGGCTTGAACAAGCTGTATCTGCTGATGGAAAAACAACACAACCGCGGACAGGAAGGCGCCGGGTTGGCCTGTGTCAAACTGGAGGCCAATCCCGGTGAAGAATATATGTTCCGTGAAAGAGCTTTAGGTTCAGGGGCGATAACAGAGATATTCGGTACGGTGCAAAATCATTTCAAGGATTTGGCGCCTGAACAATTGCATGATGCCGGATACGCCAAGAAATGCCTTCCCTTTGCCGGAGAGGTATATATGGGGCATTTGCGTTATTCCACTACCGGAAAAAGCGGTATCTCCTACGTGCATCCGTTCTTGCGCCGTAACAACTGGCGTGCCAAGAATTTGGCGTTGTGCGGCAATTTCAACATGACCAATGTGGATGAGATTTTCGCACGTATCACTGCCGACGGCCAGCATCCGCGTAAATATGCCGACACATATATTATGCTGGAACAAGTGGGGCACCGTTTGGATCGCGAGGTGGAGCGCCTCTATGTGGAATGTGAGAAGGAAGGTCTGAAAGGCATGGATATTACTCACGCTATAGAAGACCGCATTGATCTGGGCAATGTCCTCAAGACTTCGAGCAAGGAGTGGGATGGAGGCTATGTGATCTGCGGTATGACCGGTAGCGGTGAGTCTTTTGCGGTGCGCGATCCGTGGGGCATCCGTCCGGCTTTCTGGTACATGGACGATGAAATCATGGTATTGGCATCCGAGCGCCCTGTCATTCAGACTGCCTTGAATGTATCTGCCGGAAGCATCAATGAATTGCAACCGGGACAGGCTATCCTTATAAGCAAGACTGGAAAGATGCGTCTGGCACAGATCAACCGGGCGAAAGAGAAGAAAGCCTGTTCCTTCGAACGTATCTATTTCAGCCGGGGAAGTGACATGGATATTTATAAGGAAAGAAAACAGCTGGGCGAAAAACTGGTGAATCCTATTTTGAAAGCGGTAGACTATGATGTGGAGCATACCGTATTCTCTTTTATACCCAATACGGCGGAAGTGGCTTTCTATGGACTGCTGGAAGGATTCGACAATTATCTGAATGAACTGAAAGTAAAGAAGATAGAGGCTTTGGGGCATCATCCCAATCACGAGGAACTGGAAAAAATCCTGTCCTGGCGTATCCGTAGCGAGAAAGTAGCCATCAAGGATATCAAGCTGCGTACCTTTATCGCCGAAGGCAACAGTCGGAATGATTTGGCTGCCCATGTGTATGATATCACTTATGGAAGCCTTGTGCCTCATGTGGATAATCTGGTGATTATTGATGACAGCATCGTCCGGGGAACTACGTTAAGACAGAGCATTATCGGCATCCTCGACCGCCTGCATCCGAAGAAAATCGTCATTGTTTCTTCTTCGCCACAGGTGCGTTATCCTGATTATTATGGTATTGATATGGCCAGTATGGATCAGTTTATCGCTTTCAAGGCTGCTATCGATTTATTGAAAGAACGGGATATGAAAGATGTGATAGCCCGTGCTTACAACAAATCGAAAGACCAGGTGGGGTTACCCAAAGAGCAGATGGTGAATTATGTGAAAGAAATTTATGCCCCTTTCACTAATGAGGAGATTGCGGCAAAAATGGTGGAACTTCTCACTCCGAAGGGTACGCAGGCGAAAGTGGAAATCGTTTATCAGACACTGGAAGGATTGCATGAAGCGTGTCCCAACCATACGGGCGACTGGTATTTCAGTGGGGATTATCCTACTCCGGGTGGAGTGAAGCTGGTGAACCAGGCGTTTATAGACTATATAGAAAAAGTTTATCAATTCTAAAGAACAACCATTCAAGATAGATTAGATGAGAAATGTAACATTGATCCTCGACGACGGGAGCCGTTTCCCGGGCAAGTCGTTCGGTTATGAGAAACCGGTAGCCGGCGAAGTGGTGTTTAATACCGCTATGACCGGTTATCCTGAGAGTTTGACAGACCCTTCATATGCGGGGCAGCTGATGACCTTAACTTATCCGTTGGTCGGTAACTACGGGGTACCTCCCTTTACTATCGAACCCAATGGCTTGGCTACTTTTATGGAAAGTGAACGTATCCATGCCGAAGCGATTATTGTAAGTGATTACAGTGAAGAATACAGTCACTGGAATGCGAAAGAAAGTCTGGCCGACTGGCTGAAGCGTGAGCAAGTGCCGGGCATTACAGGCATCGATACCCGTGAACTGACCAAAGTTCTTCGCGAACATGGGGTAATGATGGGGAAAATTGTATTTGATGATGAACCCGGCAATGTGCCCGAAGCAATGTATGCAGGTATCAATTATGTAGATAAAGTATCGTGTAAGGAAGTGATTCGTTACAATGAAGGTGCAGGTAAGAAAAAAGTGGTGTTGGTGGATTGTGGTGTAAAGACAAATATTATCCGTTGCTTACTGAAACGGGATGTGGAAGTGATCCGTGTTCCTTGGAACCATGACTTTACAGGGATGGAGTATGACGGATTGTTTATTTCGAACGGTCCGGGTGATCCGGATACTTGCGATGAGGCGGTACAGCATATCCGCAAGGCGATGAGCCTGAGCGACAAGCCTATCTTCGGCATTTGTATGGGGAATCAGTTGCTTTCCAAAGCAGGAGGTGCCACCATCTATAAATTGAAATACGGTCATCGCAGCCATAACCAACCGGTGCGCATGATAGGAACGGAACGTTGTTTCATTACCAGTCAGAACCACGGTTATGCGGTAGATAATAATACATTGGGAACCGATTGGGAACCGCTGTTCATCAATATGAATGACGGTTCCAACGAGGGTATCAGGCATAAAACCAAACCTTGGTTCTCGGCACAGTTCCATCCGGAAGCTGCATCGGGACCTACGGATACCGAGTTCCTGTTTGATGAGTTTGTGAAGTTGTTATAAACCGTGTATTAAAAAGAACAAGTATGAAAGACGAAATAAAGAAAGTATTGTTATTAGGTTCCGGTGCCTTGAAGATTGGCGAGGCCGGAGAATTTGACTATTCGGGTTCGCAAGCATTGAAAGCCTTGAAGGAGGAAGGGATTGAAACGGTTCTGATCAACCCGAACATCGCTACCGTGCAGACCAGCGAAGGGGTGGCAGACCAGATTTATTTCCTGCCCGTTACTCCTTATTTTGTAGAGAAGGTGATAGAAAAGGAACGTCCGGACGGCGTGCTCCTGTCTTTCGGCGGACAGACTGCCTTGAACTGTGGGGTGGCACTGTACAAAGCAGGTATCTTCGAAAAATACAATGTCCGTGTGTTGGGTACTCCCGTGCAGGCCATCATGGATACTGAAGACCGTGAATTGTTTGTAGAAAAACTGAATGAAATCAATGTCAAGACCATCAAGAGCGAAGCGGTGGAAAATCTGGAAGATGCCCGTCGCGCCGCTAAAGAATTAGGTTATCCGGTCATTATCCGTGCCGCCTATGCATTGGGTGGTTTGGGCTCAGGTTTCTGTGACAATGAAGAGGAACTGAATGTTCTGGCTGAAAAGGCCTTCTCTTTCTCTCCGCAGGTATTGGTGGAAAAGAGTTTGAAAGGCTGGAAGGAGGTGGAGTATGAAGTGGTCCGTGACCGTTATGATAACTGCATCACTGTATGTAACATGGAGAACTTCGACCCGCTGGGTATCCATACCGGCGAGTCTATCGTGATCGCCCCTTCGCAGACACTGACCAATGCGGAATATCATAAACTTCGTGAACTGGCTATCCGTATCATCCGCCATATCGGCATTGTGGGCGAATGCAATGTACAGTATGCCTTCGATCCCGAATCGGAAGATTACCGTGTCATTGAGGTCAACGCCCGTCTTTCGCGTTCGTCTGCATTGGCTTCCAAGGCTACCGGCTATCCGTTGGCTTTCGTTGCCGCCAAATTAGGCTTGGGATATGGGTTGTTCGACTTGAAAAACTCGGTGACAAAGACCACCAGTGCCTTCTTCGAGCCTGCACTGGACTATGTGGTGTGCAAGATTCCCCGTTGGGACTTGGGCAAGTTCCACGGTGTGGATCGTGAACTGGGCTCGTCCATGAAATCGGTGGGCGAGGTGATGGCTATCGGACGTACTTTCGAAGAAGCCATTCAGAAAGGTTTGCGCATGATTGGTCAGGGAATGCATGGTTTCGTAGAGAATAAGGAATTGGTTATAGAAGACGTGGACAAAGCCCTTCGTGAGCCGACGGACAAACGTATTTTCGTGATCAGCAAAGCCATGCGTGCAGGTTACACGGTAGACCAGATTCATGAGCTGACCAAGATTGACAAATGGTTCTTGCAGAAATTGCAGCACATCATGGACACTTCTAAAGAGATGCACGAATGGGGCAATAACCACAAGCAGATTACCGATATGCCGGACGAATTGCTCCGCAAGGCGAAAGTGCAGGGATTCTCCGATTTCCAGATAGCCCGTGCCATTGGCTACGAAGGAGATATGGAAGACGGTATTCTGTATGTGCGTAATCATCGCAAGCAGGTGGGAATCCTTCCGGTGGTGAAACAAATCGATACCTTGGCGGCCGAGTACCCTGCACAGACCAACTATCTGTATTTGACGTATAGCGGTGTGGCCAATGACGTAAAGTACTTAGGCGACCATAAATCCATCGTGGTACTGGGTTCAGGCGCTTACCGCATCGGTTCGTCGGTGGAATTTGACTGGTGTGGTGTGCAGGCTTTGCAGACTATCCGTAAGGAGGGTTACCGCAGTGTCATGATTAATTATAATCCCGAAACGGTTTCTACCGACTATGATATGTGCGACCGTCTGTACTTTGACGAGCTGACTTTCGAGCGTGTGATGGATATTCTCGAACTGGAGAATCCTCACGGAGTCATTGTATCTACCGGTGGCCAGATTCCTAACAATCTGGCTCTCCGTCTGGATGCGCAAAATGTAAATATCCTCGGTACCAGTGCCAAGAGCATTGACAATGCCGAAGACCGGGATAAATTCTCGGCCATGCTGGACCGCATCGGAGTGGATCAGCCCGAATGGAGCGCATTGACTTCTATGGAAGACATCCATGCCTTTATTGACAAGGTAGGCTTCCCTGTTTTGGTACGTCCCTCGTATGTGCTGAGTGGTGCGGCCATGAATGTCTGCTCCAATCAAGAAGAGTTGGAACGCTTCCTGAAACTGGCTGCCAATGTATCGAAAAAGCATCCGGTAGTGGTGAGCCAGTTCATCGAGCACGCCAAGGAAGTGGAAATGGACGCTGTGGCTCAGAATGGTGAGATTGTGGCATATGCTATCAGTGAGCACATTGAGTATGCCGGAGTGCATTCAGGCGATGCCACTATCCAGTTCCCACCGCAAAAGTTGTATGTGGAAACGGTGCGCCGCATCAAGCGCATCTCCCGTCAGATAGCCAAGGAATTGAATATCTCCGGTCCGTTCAATATCCAATATCTGGCAAAGGATAACGATATCAAGGTGATTGAATGTAACCTTCGTGCTTCACGCAGCTTCCCCTTTGTCAGCAAGGTGCTGAAAATCAATTTTATTGAACTGGCTACCAAAGTGATGCTCGGACTGCCGGTTGAGAAACCGAATAAGAATCTTTTCGAGTTGGATTATGTGGGTATTAAGGCCAGCCAGTTCTCTTTCAACCGTTTGCAGAAAGCCGATCCGGTATTGGGGGTAGACATGGCCTCTACCGGTGAAGTAGGCTGCATCGGCACGGATACTTCGTGTGCCGTATTGAAGGCGATGCTGTCTGTGGGATATCGTATTCCTGAAAAGAGCGTGTTGCTTTCTACAGGTAATGCCAAGCAGAAAGCGGATACCTTGGAAGCGGCCCGTATGTTGCAGAAGAAAGGTTATAAACTTTATGCCACCGGAGGCTCATCCCACTTCCTGACCGAGAACGGGGTGGAAAATACCCGCGTGTATTGGCCCAGTGAGGAAGGGAAACCTCAGGCACTGGATATGTTGCACCGGAAAGAGATAGACATGGTAGTCAATATCCCGAAGAACCTGACAGCAGGGGAGTTGGACAATGGATACAAGATTCGTCGTGCCGCTATCGACCTGAATGTGCCCTTGATTACCAATGCTCGTCTGGCAAGTGCGTTTATCAATGCTTTCTGTACCATGACGATAAACGATATCGCTATCAAAAGCTGGTCGGAATACTAGTTATTAGATTAGTGGTTAGTGGTTAATGACCTTGCGGGATGATAGCGCAACTCATTAACTACTAACTATTAATCGCTAATCACTCATCATTCACTACTCACCACTAATCCCCCTCCTTCTTCTCATTATTAAAAAATAATTCACTATTCTTTCTTGATTCACAAAAAGTTTCTTAAATTTGTAAGATTAGGAATCCTAAAGATTTTCAATAAATATGGATTGTGAACACAAGCTTAAAATAGTGGAGCAAGAACTTGCCTCTTTGAGAGAGGAGAACAGGTTGTTGAAAGAAAAATTGTCCGCTTTGGAGCATGGCTCTGATAACATTAGTTTCAAAGAAAAATATGCAGTAAAGATCCTTGATTCGTTACCGGATATGTTGACGGTTTTCAATCATGAAGAAACGGGCATTGAGGTTGTTTCTAATGAGGAAACCAATCATGTAGGTGTTTCAAATGAAACCTTTAAAGGAATGTCCATGCGTGAGATGGTTCCTAAAGAGGCCTATCATAATATTCATAATAATCTTCTGAAAGTAATTACTACCGGTAGAGGATCTACGGCCCATCATGAACTGGATGTAAACGGAGAACATCATTATTATGAAAACCGTATTTTCCCATTGGATGATGAATATGTGCTGATAATGTGTCGTGATATTAGTGAAAGAGTTGCCACACAGCAGAACCTGGAAATATTTAAACGGGTACTGGATAAGGTCAGTGATAGTATTCTGGCTGTATCGGCTGACGGAACCTTAGTTTATGCCAACCGGCAGTTTATTGAGGAATATGGAGTGAAAGAGGAGCTGGGAACACAGAAGGTTTATGATTTATCTGTTTCTCTGAATACCAAAGAAATATTTGATAAACGTGTTCAAGAGATTCGTGATAATGGAGGTAATTTTGCTTATCGTGCCAAATATACCCGTGTGGGAGAAACAAAACTTCGTGTTCATCAGGTTTCGGCCTTTATGATTCAAAATCAGGGCGAGGAAATGATTTGGTTTTTTACACAGGATATAACGGATGTTATCAAGAACCGTGACGAATTGCGTGAACTGAATTATCTGATGGATGCCATACTGAATAATATTCCTGTTTATTTGTTTGTGAAGGACCCTGAAGATGATTTCCGATATCTTTATTGGAACAAGGCGTTTGCCAGCCACTCTAAAATTCCTGCTTCCAAAGCATTGGGCCATACTGATTTTGAAGTGTTTCCCGAACATGAGAATGCGGAGAAGTTTCATCGGGATGATTTGGAATTGATCCGTACCCGCGAGCGCATGGAAATGCAGGAAACGTATGTGACGGCTACAGGCGAGACCCGTATCGTGCAGACTTTAAAAACATTAGTTCCTCTGGAAGGGCGTGCACCGCTTATTATCGGCATTTCGTGGGATATTACCAATATGCAGAACATAGAGCAAGAACTGGTTCAGGCCCGTATCAAGGCTGAGCAGTCCGATAGGCTGAAAACAGCCTTTCTAGCCAATATGAGTCATGAAATCCGTGCTCCTCTGAATGCAATAGTAGGTTTCTCCCGTTTGATGACTATAGCGGATAATGCAGAGGATGAAAAACTTTATTCGGACATCATCAACCAGAATTCGGAAATATTGT
>ERZ791621.675-NODE-675-length-16692-cov-2.17744_pt1 | contig 16692 bp, 9 predicted proteins | sample MGYA00510270_ERZ791621 | MGnify/ENA primary metagenome ERZ791621 (study PRJEB30046, sample SAMN00715189) | human gut metagenome | study: EMG produced TPA metagenomics assembly of the A metagenome-wide association study of gut microbiota in type 2...
CGCCGGTTGCTGAAACTCCGGAATGTAGCTGCCGTCACCGTTATATCCGGCTATGTCGCCTAACTTATCGATTCGTTTCTCTCCCAGCGGACGCTGCGCACCACCGACAGCTACCGGGCGGGTAGGATCGAGTTGTTTGGAAAGTTTGACGGTTTCTTCCAGTAGTTTACGCATCGGATCGATTGTCTCGGGTGCTGTGAAAAAAGGCTCGTTACTCATGCTCCATACGATGATGGAAGGATGGTTGCGGTGGATGTGAATCAGCTCTTTCAGTTGGGCTTTTACGCTGTTTTCGAATTCTGCCCTGTCGGATTCGTTTACAGGGTATGCACTGGCATTCCAATAACCGTCTCCTTTGTGTCCTCCGATTCCCCAAAATGCGTTTTCTGCCCAGAATAACATTCCTATTTCATCGCATGCTTGTGAAAAAGCCGGTGAATGGGGGTAGTGCGAGCCTCTTATTAAATCGAAGCCGGCTTCTTTCACTAACCGGATATCTCTTCGCATTCCGGTCTCGGTTACAGCGTCTCCCCATCCGGCATGATCCTGGTGAACATTGGCTCCCTTAAAATAAAGGTGCTCCCCATTCAGGAAAAATCCCCGGTCTGCAGTCCATTCAAACCAGCGGAATCCGAATGCTGTTTCGTAACGGTCTATTAATTCTTGTCCGTGATAGAGTGAGCTTATCACTTTATATAGTGCCGGATGATTGGGATGCCACAGTTGAGGTGCCTGAATTTCTTTGGTTTGTTGTTCAAATGTGTAAGTTGCATTGTCCGGCAGTACTTGGGATGTGGAAACCGAAGACACTTCTTTGCCTTGTGCATCGACGACGGTGGTCAGGAGTCGGTAAGTGTCTGTTTTTCCTGAAGCATTACATACGTCTGTCCGTATGTGGACGCTTCCCGATTTACCTTTGTTCTCTGCCAGGTCCGGGGTTGTGATCCAGGTGCCATACCAATCGATGTAAGTGGGGGGCTTTATTACCAGACGTACGTTCCGGTAGATACCTCCGCTAAATACATGTTCGCCTGCACGCGGGGCAAGGTCAGGGCGCCAACAGTTGTTTACCCGGACGGCTACCAGGTTTTTCCCTTCTTTCAGGTAAGCTGATATGTCGATGGAAAATCCGGTATATCCTCCTTTGTGAGTGCCTGCCAAGTGTCCGTTGACGAAAATCTCTGCTTCTTGAAATACGCCATCGAATTCAAGAAAACTTTTCTTGCCAAGAATCTCTTTTTTTACCGGAAAAGCTTTACGGTACCATCCGTAGCCTACATAAAAGTCCTTCGACATGAAATATGGAGTACTGAAAGAGTGGGGAAGTCCTATTTTCTCCCATTCTGAATCGTCGAACCCCGGTCGGGCAGCATGATCGAAATCCCCCTGACAATATTTCCATCCCCGGTTAAAGTTGATGGTTTGTCGTGGAGAATCTGCCCGGCAAACATTGATTGCGCCACTAAGTAAAAGAAGTACCAACCACAGCTTTATGCCATTGAGGGTATGTAAAGTGAAATTCATCGTATTTAGCTTTTATTTGTGTAAATGATATCAGATCAAAATACCACTTGAATCATAAACCGGATACCTTGCTTGTTGATTCCGGGGTGATTCAGATAGGTCAGACGTCGTACGTATTCAATATGTAACAACTTAAAGATGTTGTAGATACCTACACTGGCTTCCAGATAGGGTACTTTCGGGTCCATTACATAACTGGGGTAAATACTATCCCGTTGCGGAAAATCGAACAGTTCCGGATTATTGCTCTTAAACGGGTTATTCTTTTCGGTCAGGTTACCATACAGGGCACGGAAACGGAACACTTCTCTCCACTTCAATTTTTTGATTAGTGGAATACGATTGAAAAGTTTGCCATTCATGTCATATGTCAGTGCCAACGATGCATAGCGGTCGTTGAGGAACTCCATATTGTTGATCAGGTTGAAAGTTTCTTTTTGGGTAATATATGAAAGGTTGGCAGCCGGCAGAATGAGTAACGGGAATGGAACGGTATTCCATTGCGCCCCACCTTTCAGGGTGACGTCTACTTTGCCCCAAGACGAAAGCCAGAAGCGCTTCCAGATACTTGCTTCCGTCAAATTGAAATTATACTCTCCTCCCAATACACCTTTAAATCCAGTGGTGTGAGAAAGGGTGAAGATGGGAGCATCCAGCGACACCGGACGCCGACGCTGTTTCGTGTTTACAAAAGTCTCACCTGGAGCATAACGCAAGGTCAGTCCCAATTCGGCGGTGGTAATGTCCGGAACAATTGTTTTGGCAGCATCGTTACGGATGTATTGAAGTTTACCGGCCGGAGTGTCTTTCCGGTGTCGTGCCATAGCTGCGACCGAGAAGCCTGAAAGAGTTTCCATTTCATATCTCAATGTAGCATCCCGTACGTACGACATTTGGTCGACAGTAGTGGTTTTCCAGGCCACGAATACGTTATCCTTATCCGTGTCGAGAAATTTATCCATCGGTGACATGACATCATAACGGTAAGAAGCGGAGATATAGTGTTTCGGGAACTCCCAGGGGAAGAATTCACATTTACGGAAAGAGTAGGTTACATTGCCTTCATATTTCCATTTTTTGTCTTTAAGTCCGTAGGCTCCATATCCATTAAAGAACCAGTGAGGATTCAGTTTGGCTGTGGTCATACCACTGAGGCGGAATCGGGTGCCGTCCACATAGTTACTCGATATCATGGTATTGATCGGACCGAAATCGAATTTGCTCGGATGTTTTTTGGTTCCGGTTTCCACATAATTTTCTATCAATGCTTTTGCGCCGAATATGACATATTTGAATCCGGGAATTTGCTCCAGCCGGTTCATGAAAAGATCCATGCTACTCTCGGTTTTTGTTAACGGTACTTGGCGCACTCCGGCCCAGTATTCGTCACTTTTGGTGAGCATGTCCGCTTCTTTGATAACATTGCCTTTTAGTCGGAAGAGTCGTGGCTCGATGGGTTCGAAGACATAGTTGCTATATTTCGTAGTCCGCTTTACCTGAATCCCCTGGATAGCTTTCATTACTAAAAGATCTACGGTCATATCATCATCAGTCAGTACCCAGTTGCCATTGGGGAGTTGTTCGTACTGCTGCACGACATCCAGATTCTCCACAAAGTTTACACCTGTTTTTTTAGGCAAATTCATGGTGCACTTTTTTACAGCGTAGGTTGAATCATCCAGCACATACAGGTGTCCGGTGAATCCGAAGTCCTGAGGGTTCTGTGGAACAAACGTGAGGTGTACACATTTGTTTTTGTCTACCATCACGGTATCCATCAGGTAGAACTTATAGAAAGAGATGGCCCCGCTTCCGATGGGACTTACAAAACGGCGTTGCAACAGACGGATATCATCATCGTAGATATTGATATCGGCAAATACATCGTTAAGGATAGTACCCAACATATCACCGGTAGAGAAGAATTCCTCTACGCCATTTGAGTTCATACCTTCGATGATGGTCTTTTTACTTTCCGGATCTTTTCTGTAGATGGTTTTTGAAGATGTTTCCTGTACGGAGATGGGCAAAATCAGTTTGTTAGTCTCGGGCGAAACCTCGACCTGGTCTTTTAGGAAAGAAAACTTTTTATAGATCCCTTTCTCAAGACTTTCGGGTGTCACGTCATTGAGTGACATCTTCATTTTCTGATATTTGCTGTATTGGTAATAGTCATTGGTTTCCAGCTTCTGAGCTTTTTTATGGTCGATTACCTTCCGCATAAACTCTACTGCCGGATTGTTTTTTCGGGAATATTTCTCCTTTTTAGGTTTTACAACCACTTCTTCCAGCATTACATCATCCGGTGAGAGTACTACATTGAGTTCTTTGGCACCCGCCGGAATCTTCACTTTTTTGGTGATATATCCCACCGCAGAAAAAGTCAGCTCATTCCAGCCTTTGCGGGTTTCCACCTTGTATTCTCCGTTAGCGTTGGATATGCCACCTACTCCTTTCCCTTCATAGAAAACGGAAATGTACATTAATGGTTCATGTGAAATAGAATCGGTGATTACTCCCTTTAACTGTGCGAAAGCCTGTGGCGCAGAGAGTAGAAGGAAGATTACTAATAATAGTTTAGAATATTGTTGTTTCATACACACTTCATCTCATCGTGAGACTGCAAAGGTAATAAATTCCTTTTGATTGAAAGGACTATATAACCTTTTTTGTGTATCTTTTGACTCCTGTAAGGAGGGGGAATATGGTATTATTCCCCCAATAATATTTGTACAATTCGCTCTGCGGTTCGTCCGTCCCAACGTTCGGGTAAAGTTCCTTGTTTCCACTCTCCGTTCATCAGTTTGTCCATACAGGCTCCCAATGCGGCCGGGTCTTCACCGACCAGTTCATTAGTGCCTGTTCGCCAGGTCTCCGGATGTTCGGCAAACGTATTGAGCGTGATGCAGGGAATTCCCAGGAAAGTGGCTTCTTCGGCTACATTGCCCGAGTCAGTCACGATGGCTTTTGCCTGATTCATCAGATAACCGAAAGAGAGATAACTCTGTGTAGGCATGATGTGCAGGTTGGGAGCGGTGATCCCCAATGCTTTGATTGCGTCGCGTACATAAGTATGCAGCGGTGCGACAATGGGCATGCCATTTGCTTTTTTAAGCAATGTTTCCATCAATTCCTGTAAGTTCTCCTTATTGTTTAACAGTACGTGACGATTGAGGGTCAGCAGAATGTATTCATGTTCTTTCAGCCCCAGCACAGAGAACCATACCGGTTTTATCAGTCGATTGCGATTATAACGTATCGTATCGATCAGGATATTCCCTACATAATAGACTGTTTCGTTTTCCGTACCTGTCTGGTTTAGGTTACGGTTGGCTACCATGCCGGCTGTGAAGAGGTAGTCGGACAAGCCATCTGTAATCATACGGTTGATCTCTTTGGGCATAGACATGTCGAATGAACGGGTACCGGCTACGAGATGTGCTACTTTTATGTTTTGTTTCTTGGCTACGATGGCACAACTCATGGTTGCTGTGAGGTCATCGACCACCAGGACTACATGCGTAGGGTTTTCTGTCAATTCACGTTCGAAAGCGATCATGATTCCCGCAGTCAGTTCTGTTGGGTTATTGCCGTTTACTCCCAAATAGGCATCGGGAGCTTTCATGTGCAGATCTGCAAATAAGGAGGCGTCCAAACTGTTATCATTCTCTACTCCCGTGTATACCAGGCGATAAGAAATACGTTTACCCTGTGCCTTTGCGGCATCGATAGCCCGGGTGATAGGGGCGATTTTCATAAAATTAGGGCGAGCCCCGGCAACAATCGTTATCTTCATCTTTGTTTTCTTACAATTTTCAAGGAACAAATTTACACTTTCTTGCGGAATTATTTGTTTCTTTGCACACAAAAAACTTAATATATGCCAACTATCTTTCAGATTCCGACTTTTATCCAGATTCTGGAGTTTATCGGAACATTCGCTTTTGCCATTAGTGGTATTCGTCTTGCATCTGCCAAACAATTCGATTGGTTTGGCGCTTATGTAGCCGGTGTGGCTGTAGCCATTGGCGGTGGTACCATACGTGATGTTTTATTGGATGTCACTCCATTCTGGATGACGAATCCTATTTATTTAATTTGCTCGGCGCTGGCCCTGCTGTGGGTTATCTTTTTTCGGAAGCATTTGATCCACATGCACAATACGTTTTTTATTTTCGATAGCATTGGTCTTGCGTTGTTTACAGTAGTTGGTATCAGCAAGACGATCGATTTGGGATATGCCTTTTGGGTAGCCATTATTATGGGAACCATGACCGGTGCGGCCGGTGGAGTTATCCGTGATGTATTTATCAACGAGATTCCGTTGATCTTTCGTAAGGAGATTTATGCCATGGCATGTGTTATCGGTGGAGTCATTTATTGGGGGCTTGATCGTTTGGGGGTAGATGCCGCCTTGACGCAGGTCATTAGTGGCTGCTGCATTTTTGTAGTACGCGCTTTGGCTGTAAAATACCAAATTTGCCTGCCTATCTTGAAGGGGGAATAAAGTCGGTACGACTTTATTCCGGCAATATCAAGTCACCTGAAAAACTGATCGATTCACGGTTTTGCATATCGACATCTATGCTGGATGAACCGTTGGAATAGATTGTTATCCTGAATTTGAACTGATCTTCGGGACTTTTGGCGGTAAAGTTGATTTTTGCAGCTCCGCGTTTTCCCATGGCCATGGTGTATTGATCGATTGGGGCATTGAACATCAATCCCTGTCCTCCTCCGTAAGGGATAGAGTAAGCGCGTCCGAAGTAAGGTAGTTGTGAAAAGACAGAATCATTCCGAATTGTTACGGAATAGATTGATGTCAATGGAATCATACGTCCCCTACGCGGGTATGCCGTATTTATGTCGATCCGATAGTTTTCCGATTCAATCTTCTCTTTTACAGTCTGTTCCTTCAGTTCTTTCCTTTCTTCCCGGTTTTGAGCCTGAAGTGTGAAGATACCTGTTCCTGCAATGAACAATATCAGAAGCATGATACGTCTATTTGTTTTCATATCAATGATTATTTAGGAGAATATTTACATAAAGATAACGGAAGAGATAAAATGTACAAAGCGTACAAATGATTTAATATTATTTCGTGTTTGTCGGAGCAGATTTCACAAAGAATAAAAGAGAGAGTTTCAAAACTCTTTTTTACTATAGATTGCACAGATTTACACAACTCATTTTTATAGATAGTCGGTTGTTTACTTTTGATGCAGTGTAGCCCTGTGTATTTTGCGGTGACAGGCCTTTGGTGTTCTTTCTTGTACAGCAAAGGCCATGCACTATTAGAATTGTTCCAGGATAGCTATTCGCTTTTCGATAGGAGGATGGGTGGCGAATAATCCGCTTAATCCGCTCAGGGCACTTTTGGCTTGTTTGCCCGGATGCTGAATGAATAACTGTGCCACATCCTCGCGTTCTACAGCTTCTATATCGGGATCTGCGGATATTTTTCTTAGAGCACTGGCCAGCGCCAACGGGTTCTTTGTCATTTCTGCTGCACCTGCATCAGCCATATATTCACGTTTTCGTGAGATGGCGAAACGCATCAAAGTGGCGAAGAAATAACCGATGGCAGCTACAATCATTGCCAAAACCAGAATAAGTATGGCTCCATTATTCTTATCATTTCTACTGCGTGTCCACGAAGAGTAATAGACGGAACGCAATGCTATTTGTGCCAGCATAGAGAAGATACCGACAAATACAATCGAGATAATCAATAACCGGACATCATGATTGCGGATATGTGTCAGTTCATGTGCGATGACTCCTTCGAGTTCTTCATCGTTAAGCTTTTCAATGATACCTTTGGATAGGGTAACTGTATAGGTCTGTTCATTGATTCCACTGGCGTATGCGTTTAGTGAATCATCATCGATAATGTTGATTTTGGGCATTTTCATACCTTGCGACATACAGAGATTCTCTACTAAATTGTAGATACGTTTATTCTCTTTACGTTCAAGCGGACGCGCGCCTGTGGCAGCTTTGATAATACTGGAATTGGTAAAGTAAGCTATGATAAACCAAACCAGAACACCTCCTATAATATAAGGAATCAGGTTGATAAACATTTGATTGGTCATTGCCAGTGTATTGTACTGCCCATAATCGTCTTCCACGGTAAAAGTGATAAGCAGATAGCAGAACAGGTAAGTCAATACCGCCACCAGGCATGGAAAGAGAATGAGTAAGATACCGGAACGGAGATTGTTCCGGCTCTGTTGTGTCTGTATTCCGACGTATTGCATGTGTCTTTACTTTCCTGAGGATTAAAATTTTATTTTCGGAGCCTCTTCTAAATTGGCACGTTGTTCTGTGCCCAAGTCGAACATCATTTCTTTATGAAAGCCAAACATGTTGGCAATCAGGTTAGAAGGGAATGTCTGTACAGCATTGTTCAGTTCCTTTGTGGCCGAATTAAAGTAGCGGCGTACGGCAGCCAGCTTATTTTCTACGTCCGAAATCTCTTCCTGTAGCTGAAGGAAGTTTTGGTTGGCCTTCAGGTCCGGATAAGCTTCCAATGTAATCTTCAATCCTGCGAGGGCGGAACTAAGTTGATTTTCAGCTGTAATTTTTTCATCGATTGTCCGGGCACTGACAGCTCCGTTGCGGGCTTGGATGACGCGCTCAAGTGTTTCTTTTTCGTGAGCTGCATATCCTTTTACTGTATCTACCAATTGTGGAATAAGGTCGTGACGCTGCTTCAGTTGTACATCAATGTCGGCAAATGCGTTTTCGCGATTATTTCTCAATTTTACCAATGAGTTATACATGGAAGCAATGATAATGGCGAGGATGATTATAATCCCCAGGATGATAAGTAAGTTCATAATTCTTTTGATTCTTAACGTTATTAAACTTGATCCAAAGGTATGTGATTCAGTCTCTATTTACAAAAAGCACATAATAAAAAACATTAATTATCAAACAAACCTATCAAAAGCTGTCTAACTCTTTAAGAAATAACACCCAAAAACTATCAAATAGCACCCAAAAACTATCATTTGATAGTTTTTACCCCAAAGATTGGTGAAAATTACCCTACTGAAATCTAAAATAAGCCTTAAACTTGCAATATCGAGAAAGAAACGAAATATTAACCGCTTAAAAACCGCAACGTATGAAAAGTTTAAGTTTTAGAAAAGATTTAATAGGAGTGCAAGAAGAGTTGCTCCGCTTCGCTTATAAATTGACTGCTAATCGCGAAGAAGCAAATGACCTGTTACAAGAGACCTCATTAAAAGCATTAGATAATGAAGATAAATTTATGGGAGACACTAATTTTAAGGGCTGGATGTATACTATCATGCGCAACATCTTTATTAATAATTACCGTAAAATTGTGCGTGATCAAACTTATGTAGACCAAACCGATAATCTTTTCCATCTGAATCTTCCGCAGGACTCCGGTTTTGAAAGTACCGAAGGAGCCTATGACCTGAAAGAAATGCACCGTGTAGTAAATGCGTTGCCCAAAGAATATAAAGTTCCATTTTCAATGCATGTTTCCGGATTTAAATACCGTGAAATAGCCGAAAAATTAGAATTGCCACTCGGCACTGTCAAGAGCCGTATCTTTTTTACCCGTCAGAGATTGCAACAGGAACTGAAGGACTTTGTTTGATTAGGTATTTTTCATTAATAAAAAGATTGATTTTAGGTAGTGATTTAGTGTAATTTTTTAGTTGTGCAAAAGAAGGAGTAAGTGAGGGACCCCCTCCTTGCTCCTTTACTTTTGTGACAATATGATATATAACATATCTTTTATGGGAACTTTTTGATGGTCTGATTTGTCTTTATGTCAAATATCTCACTATATTTGTAATATAGCAAGTTAACCTATGAATGTGAAATCACTTATAACTTACGGCAATGAAAAAGGAAATTAAATTCAGTCTCGTATATCGGGATATGTGGCAGTCGTCCGGTAAGTATCAACCCCGTGTCGACCAGTTAGTGCGAATTGCCCCTTTGATTATTGAAATGGGATGCTTTGCCCGTGTGGAGACCAATGGCGGAGCGTTCGAGCAAGTCAATTTATTGTATGGTGAAAACCCCAATAAGGCAGTGCGGGCTTTTACCAAACCTTTCAATGATGCCGGAATACAAACCCACATGCTTGACCGGGGACTGAATGGTTTACGGATGTATCCCGTTCCTGCCGATGTCCGTCGGTTGATGTACAAAGTCAAGCATGCCCAGGGAGTAGATATCACCCGTATCTTTTGTGGGCTGAATGAAGTAAGGAATATTATTCCTTCCATACACTATGCACTTGAAGGAGGAATGATTCCGCAGGCAACTTTGTGCATCACCTTTTCACCGGTACATACAGTAGAATATTATACGGCTATTGCTGATAAGCTGATTGAGGCCGGTGCTCCCGAGATTTGTCTGAAGGATATGGCAGGTGTCGGACGTCCTGCCATGTTAGGACAATTGACAAAAGCCATTAAGGAACGTCATCCCGAAGTGTTGATTCAATATCATGGCCATAGCGGGCCCGGATTGTCAATGGCTTCCATTCTTGAAGTTTGTGAGAATGGTGCTGATATTATTGATGTAGCCATGGAACCTATGTCCTGGGGAAAAGTTCATCCGGACGTGATCTCTGTACAGGCCATGTTGAAAGATGCCGGTTTTCGTGTACCTGATATTAATATGAAAGCCTATATGAAGGCGCGTGCCATGACACAGGAGTTCATCGATGATTTCCTTGGTTACTTTATGGACCCGACCAACAAACATATGTCTTCTTTATTGCTGAAATGTGGCTTGCCCGGAGGAATGATGGGGTCTATGATGGCCGATTTGAAAGGTGTGCATGCCGGTATTAATATGATATTAAAGAGTAATAATCAGCCTGAACTCAGCATTGACGATCTGCTTGTGATGTTGTTCGATGAAGTGGAATATGTATGGCCTAAGTTAGGTTATCCTCCACTGGTAACTCCATTCAGCCAGTATGTGAAAAATGTGGCATTAATGAATGTAATGGCACGTGTAAAAGGTGAGGAACGCTGGAGCATGATAGACAATAATACCTGGGGGATGATTCTGGGTAAAAGCGGTCGTTTACCCGGTCCGTTGGATCCGGAAATTGTAGCATTGGCCAAAGAGAAGGGGTACGAATTTACAGATGAAGATCCGCAGAAGAACTATCCCGACCAGCTTGATGAATATCGTAAAGAGATGCAGGAGAATGGTTGGGAGTCCGGGCCCGATGATGAAGAACTGTTTGAACTGGCCATGCATGACAGGCAGTATCGTGATTATAAATCGGGAGTAGCCAAGAAGAGGTTTGAAGAAGACCTGCAACGTGCCAAGGATGCGGCATTGGCCAAACAAGGTTTCTCAGAAGAAGATGTGAAAAGGATGAAGCGTGCCAAGGCAGAGCCAATCACTGCGATGGAAAAGGGTAGGATTATCTGGGAAATAGATGTTGAATCGCCCTCCATGCCTCCGGAAGTAGGGCATAAATATGAACCGGATGATGTATTTTGTTATATTGCCACTCCATGGAACACTTATGATAGAGTATTGGCTAATTTTAGTGGACGCATCATTGAGGTATGTGCCAAGCAAGGTGCTTTGGTCAATAAAGGTGATGCTTTGGCTTATGTAGAAAGATGTGAAGAACCGGCATAACGTTTTAAAAGTTGTATTGTTATAGAGTGGATAAAGGCCGTTTCCGGTGTAAACCGGAGCGGTCTTTGTTTTTTAGCGCCATTCCTAAGTCCGGTTCTCTGCTTCCTGAAGCCCGGCTTTCCGCTATTTTTATCCCGGTGCTTCGTTCCCCGTCTTATTTACTTTTCTTTTTATTTCGACTGCCACCGCAGTTATCATATAAGGCTTGGTTTGTATATGACATTTGTAATATCTTGTTTCGGTAGAAATCTACCGATTCTTTTTCGTAGATAGTAAATAAATATTGGTTTTATATTCAGAAAAGGATAAGAAATTGTTTCTGGTTTTCTAAATCTGGATGGAACTTTTACTTGTAAATAGTGATCAAACCTCGTGTATATAGTTAATTTGAGAAATGACACATATCTTTCAAATCCTTTTGGAATGGATATATAAACAGATTAACCAAGTTCTCTTAGAACTTAGTTATTCTTGAAAAATGTAAATTATATACAATATTAAACACTTTATTACGCTGTAATTTTACATTTGTCAATCAGATTTAGTTGTATATTTTAAAATAAGGAGTTGCCAATCCTATTTCGCGGAGTAAAGATAGATATAAAGTATCAAAATACAATAAATATACTATAATATTTTTAAATGCTAATTTCTACTTTTTTTTCTTCGCTATTCACCACCTCTCAGAATCCCTTTAAAAGTGCTTGTAATGCGTTTTAGAACTGAGTTCTAAGAGAACTATAGCCATTATTATAACCTAAATTAACACATATTGTTTAACTAAAAAAGAAAAATGAATGAATAACTCGAAAATTATCAATGTGAGATTGATGAAAAAGGTGTTAGTGCTTGTTCTATCTTTTTTGTCTGTTACTGCTTTTGCGCAGAATATAACAGTGAAAGGAATTGTAAAAGATGGAACCGGTGAACCGATTATCGGAGGGAGTGTACTTGTTAAAGGTTCATCGATCGGTACAGTGACAGATGTTGATGGCAATTACACTTTATCTAATGTTCCTGCAGACGGAGTTCTGGAGTTTTCTTACATCGGCATGAAGAAACAGGATGTAAAAGTAAGCGGTAAAACTGTTATTAATGTTGTGCTTCAAGAAGATACCCAGATACTGGACGAGGTAGTGGTGACAGCCTTAGGGTTAAAGCGTGAACAGAAAGCTTTAGGGTATGCAGTGACCGAGGTCAAAGGCGATGACCTGAAAGCTGCCAATACGATTTCTCCGGTAGCCGCCTTACAAGGAAAAGTAGCGGGTGTCGAGATCCGTCAGTCAGACGGAGGTATGTTCGGAGCGACGAAGATTCAGATTCGTGGTGCTTCTACTTTGAAAGGAAACAATCAGCCGATTTATGTGATCGACGGAGTTATTCTCGATAACTCGACTTCGGGAAATACCACGATGGACTGGGATGCCGGAAACAATAATGCCAATGACTATGGTAATGAACTGAAGAACCTCAATCCGGATGACTTTGAGACAGTTTCGGTCCTGAAAGGTGCTGCTGCGACTGCCCTTTACGGTTCACGTGGCCTAAACGGAGCTGTGGTGATTACCACCAAATCGGGAAAAGGCTTCAAAGGCTTCGGAGTTTCTGTATCACAAACATTTGGTATCGATCATGCGTACCGGACACCGGATATCCAGACTGAATATGGGGTGGGGTTGATGCCTGGCTGGAAAGACACGGACAACAATGGTTCTGTATGGGATCCTTTTCAGTTCAAACTCGATGATAAAGGGGACCGGACACTAATAGGCGCAGGCAGTTATGGATGGGGACCTAAATACGATGGTCAGCCGATCCGCAACTATGATGGTACCTGGACCAATTATTCGCCCCATAAAAACAACATGCTGGATTTGTATCAATTGGGGCTGAACTCCAATACGAATGTGGCTATTCGCGGTGGCAATGATAAAACATCGTATTACACTTCTCTTTCTTATAAGAAAGCAAGATCTACCAGCGAAAAGAATACATTTGAGCGTTATTCGTTTTTATTGAAGGGTTCGCATAAAATCAGTGATCGGGTGGAAGTTTCGGCTGCTATGAGTTTCACCAACTCAAATCCGAAGAATTCTCCGCGAACAGTAGGAGAGCGTTTCGTCAATCCGAACGGAACCATTATGACTCCGATGCTGGATGTGAATTATTTCCGCGATAAATATCTGGGTGAGCATGGTGGACTGGCATCTACAAGTTATGGTGACAAGTATGGTTCAGTTCCGGGACGTGATTTGTTTTTTATGATCGATAAATACGATTATTCCCAGAAAGAGACTGTGGTTCGTCCCCAAATGGAAGTGAATGTGCAGATTCTGGATTGGCTGAGATTTAAAGCCGATGCCAATATGAATTACTATTACACTAAGTTTGAAGAAAAACAACTGGGTAGTGGATATGCAAATGAAGGCGGTAAGTATACAATGGGGCAAACCACAAAAGAGCAGGCTACCTTTGGCGGAACATTTACTGTCAATAAGCAGATACAAGATTTCAGCGTAGGTGGTTTCGCGCGATATGAATACTATACAAGTCGTTCGGAAGCATATAAAGTATATACAGATGGCGGTATGGTAGTACCGGGACAATGGTTTGTCGACAACTCAAAGAACCCTAAAAAGTCGGAAGCGAGCATTTCAAATACAAAGAGAATGATGTCTGCTGTCTTTGCTTTGAATCTGGGATGGAAAAATCAGGTTTATTTAGATGTAACAGGACGTAATGACTGGTCGTCTTCTCTGGTATATCAAAACGGGATGGGTACATATTCTTACTTCTACCCGTCAGTATCCGGTTCATGGCTGCTCAATGAAACATTCGATTTGCCGCATTGGATTACATTTGCTAAAGTACGCGGATCGTGGGCACAGGTCGGTAACGATACCGATCCCTATTATGTGAACTCGGTATATGGCTTTGAAACTAAAGAAATGTATGATGGCAATATCTATGTGAACACTCTCGATAAGACAATGAAGAGTTTGAAGCTGAAACCGGAGCGTAAGAATGCCTGGGAAGTTGGTTTGGATTTACGTTTGTTTGACAGCCGTTTGAACTTTGACTTTACTTATTATAAAGAAAATACGAGAGACCAGATCATGTCGATTGAAGTTCCTGCTATTTCGGGTGTGAACACTCAGTTGATAAATGCTGGTAATATTCAGAATAAAGGTATTGAAATTGCTGTAAACGCCACTCCGTACAAAAATAAAGACTGGCAGTGGGATGTCGCAATGACATATACAAAGAATAAAAATACTATTATCTCATTACATGAAAATGTAGCAGACTACATCGCATTGAGCGGCTATGCTAATGATTACGATTACCATATCGGTTCGGTTGCCAAAGTAGGTGGCGACTACGGATTATTGATGTCCGACATTCTTCCGGCTAAAAATGAAAAAGGAGAAACATTGTTGGAGTGGGACGACAGTTGGCGGGGAGCTTACGAAGCACGTAGCGGAAAAGTACAGGAAGTGGGTAAAATGACTCCCGACTTTTTAGGCTCTTTATCTACTACTCTGTCCTGGAAAAATTTGAGCCTGCATATTGCTACTGACATGCGTTTTGGAGGATTGGTAGCTTCTTACTCTAACTTGTATGGTACACAGGCCGGATGGATCAAGAGTTCTTTAAAATGGCGTGATCCCGAACATGGTGGTTTGTCTTGGACCAGCCAGTACGGTGACAGTAAAGGAATCTCTTATGGCGATGGTGTTATTCCCGACGGAGTATTTAAGAATGGTACGTTCGCAACACTTGTAGACGGAACGAAAATGGATGTAAGCGGTATGTCCTACAAACAGTTGGTGGCAGAAGGGAAACTGGAACCCACACATGCCGGAACTTATCATGTAAACCGTGCGGCCTGGGGACAGAATACGATATTCGACACTTGGGTACACGAGTTGAACTATATTGCTTTGCGCGAGATCACCTTATCGTATCGCTTCCCGAAATCAGTGGCAAGTAAGTTTGGTGCCCAGGGATTGGGATTGAGCTTCTCTGCACGTAATCTGGGATATCTGTATAACTCGTTGCCTAACCATCTGAATCCTGAGAGTGTTCGTGGTAATACGGCTTCTGAGTTCCGTATCCGTGGTTATGAACCTTACACAGCTAATTATATGATGACTATTAATGTAGATTTCTAAACCTTTAATGTGATATTTAGTATGAAACAAATGATGAAAAAATATCTATATATGGTAGCTGTGGCTGTTGTAGGTACTGGCTTCCTGATGTCGTCTTGTAAAGACGAATTTGCCGGACAGAATACCAATCCCTCCACAGTCTCAAAACCGAACGTACGCTATTTATTTACTCAATGTGCCATGAGTTTTCAGCCGGCCGATTATCTTCAGTGGTTTGCTGGTTTCGATGCAATGTCTACCTGGGTGCAGGCAACTGCCTCAGGAGGTGGAAACTCCAGCAAATTGAATATGGTAACTCAGACCGGCTGTGGCTATCAGGTCAACGAGGTGCTTCGTTATACGAATGAAATAAAGCATCAGATCAGTCTGATGTCGGATGATGAAAAAGCAAAATACGAATATATTGCTTATTTATGTAATCCGATGCTGGTGTACTTGGGACTTGAAGACTCGGATATGTATGGATCCCGTCAATATTCAGAGGCAGAAATGGCCCGTTATGGTGGGACTCTGACTCCGAAATACGATACGCAGGAAGAATTGTTCGAACTCTGGCTGAAACAGCTTGACGAGACAATTAACTATCTGAGAGAGAACAATCCGCAAGACGTGCTTGGTGCGCAGGATTTTATTTATAGAGGAAAACTTGATAAATGGGCTAAACTGGCAAACTCATTGAAACTCAGAATTGCTGCACGCCTGATTAATAAAGACAAGGCTCGTGCAATTGCCATTGTGAATGAGGCTGCCCAGAATCCGGCCGGTCTTATTTTAACTCTCGACGATGATTTTGTTTTCAATAAAGGTAAAAGAGACAATAACTGGAACAATGATATTTCCGTTGGTGCGGGAACTAAGCAGTTAATCGATTTTATGGTGAGCAATCGTGACCCTCGTTTGTTTTACTTTTTCCAGAAGAACGATTACAACTCTAATGTAGTTCAAGGTTTCTTTGATCAAAAAAGAGCTTTACCGTCTTATGTAGAAGCCAATGTGAACTATACGGTCGATGCGGACGGAAAGAAACACTTTGAGAGCTGGAAAGCTCCCGGAGAGCCTTGGGTACGCTATTATGGAGTTCCTTGTCAAGTGGATATCAATAAAAAGGAAGAGTACAAAGACTATTTCGACCCCAATAACGAGTTGTTCTATTTGCTGAGCAAAGACGGTGCGAAAAAGACCTATACTCCGATTGCCTACCGGAATACCGAAAATATTAAAGGTCTGTTGATTTACACATTCCCCGATGTTCCCGATGTAGCTCCCGTACAGGATAAAGAAGAATACGGCTGGTACGGACTGTACTTCTCTGCAGGTGAAACCAACCTAA
>ERZ791621.691-NODE-691-length-16474-cov-6.73841_pt1 | contig 16474 bp, 9 predicted proteins | sample MGYA00510270_ERZ791621 | MGnify/ENA primary metagenome ERZ791621 (study PRJEB30046, sample SAMN00715189) | human gut metagenome | study: EMG produced TPA metagenomics assembly of the A metagenome-wide association study of gut microbiota in type 2...
TTTTGGTCTCTGGATGAAACTTGTCCCAGCGGAACTAACGTGTTTTAGATACGTTTAAGATTTGATTTTCTTGGTTTCAAAAGGTAATTTGTGACAAATGTGTTGTTTTTTCTAAAAAAGCACCATAAATTTAAGTATAGTTTACGAAAAAGTTGTATCTTTATATCGCATTTATGCAATAGACCATGAATGGTACATTAGTTCCGCTGGAACCATGTTCATATTGTGATATAACATTACAGGAATAAATGTAATCAATCTAAACTTAAACTTAATTTTAAAACAAAAGCAAGATGACAAAGAATGAATCTAAGCTATTATCCCTTCAATGGATAGCTAAAACCTCGGCGTTCTGTTTGTTGCTTTCCGCTTTTTCTGTAAACGCGGCGATGGCCGTTCCTGCTTCCGTAGGCACGGTTGATGAGGTGATGGGCGTACAGCAGGACAAGAAGGTGACAGGTACGGTCGTAGACGAAGCGGGTATTCCCGTAATCGGTGCGAACGTGATCCAAAAAGGTACGACAAACGGCGTGATTACGGATCTAGACGGAAACTTTTCTTTGGAGATTCCCAATGGGGCGGTAATCGAGATCAGTTATATCGGTTATGCGACACAGGAGATCACGGCGAGCGGGCAGACGGGCTTGCAAGTGAAACTGACGGAGGACACGCAGAAGATCGATGAGGTGGTAGTCACCGCATTGGGTATAAAACGCCAAAGCCGCTCGTTGGGTTACTCCACGACGCAAGTGGGTGGCGAGGACTTTACGATGGCCCGTGACCCGAACCTAGGTAACGCCCTTTCCGGTAAGGTGGCCGGTGTTAGCGTAGGCGGTAACTCGACCGGTACGGGTGGTTCCTCCCGTGTGATCATCCGCGGAAACGCCTCCCTGACAGGTAATAATATGCCGCTATACGTGGTGGATGGCGTGCCCTTCAGTAACCAGAACTTAGGATCGGCCGGCACATGGGGCGGTATAGATATGGGTGATGGATTGAGTAACATCAACCCGGACGATATCGAGAGCATACAGGTGTTAAAAGGTGCCGCCGCATCCGCATTGTACGGATACCGCGGTGGTAACGGTGCGATCTTGATCACGACCAAGTCCGGAAAGAAAGGTAAGCCTGTGAACATCGAGTTCAACAACAACTTGACTTTTAACATGATCTACGACTACCGAGACTTTCAAAATGTGTTCGGGCAGGGTGATTATGGCGTACGTCCTACCTCCGTAGCGGGAGCTGAGACCACGCAGACTAGTAGCTGGGGAGACGTTTTAGGTGGTACGGCGACCAACTTCCTGGGAAATGAGGTGCCTTACGAGTATATCGACAATTGGCCGAATTTCTACCGCACGGGTATCAACAACTCAACTTCCGCCTCGCTCAGCGGCGCGGGAGACAAGATCACCTACCGCTTCGGCGTATCCAACGTAGCAGAGAAGGGACAGTTACCGAACTCTAGTAACAGCCAGCAAGGTATCAATATGAATACGACGTATGATATCTTGAAGAACCTGCACTTGATCGTAAACGCCAACTATGTGTTTGAGAAGTCGAAAGGCCGTTCGAACCTGTCCGATGGCAACGGTAATACCAACGCTACCTTGCTGCACTTGGCGAACTCGTTCGATGTACGTTGGTTGGAAAGAGGCTCGGCGAACGCTCCTTGGGGTTCCTTTGAGGACGGCTCGGAAATGAACGGTAATGGTAACCGCAATGTATATTTCAACAACCCCTACTGGTTGCAGTATCGGAAAACCAACGATATGCAGAAGAACCGCTTGACGGGATCAATGACCTTGAAATACGACATCACGGATTGGTTGTATGTGCAAGGTGCCGTTCAACGCGATGGTTACAATTTGGAGTTCAAACAGATACAGCCGACTGGAGCTGCTGCGGATCCACAAGGCTGGATGACGGAATACTCCCGTAGCTTCTCCGAGATGAACTTGAACTACTTGATCGGGTTCAATAAGGAGTGGGGCGACTGGTCGGTTGGCGCCACGTTGGGCGGTAACCGTCAGCGTACGATCAACAAGATGTTCTATACGACGGATGGAGGCCGTCCGTTTATCGTCGATGGACTGTGGTCTGTAAATAATCTCAGCGATAAACGATCGAAGAAGGACTATTCGGAATACCGGGTGAACTCCATATACGCTACGGCGGACTTCGGATGGAAGAACCAAGTGTTCTTGAACCTGACGGGACGTAACGACTGGTTCTCCACCTTGAACCCGGATAGCAACAGCTATTTCTATCCGTCCGTGACGCTCTCGTGGGTATTCTCCGATACCTTCCGTGACAATATGCCGGATTGGTTCGATTTCGGTAAGATCCGCGGCTCGTGGGCAAGCTCCTCCAATGGTACAGATCCATACAAGACCTTGATGGTGTATAAGGTTCAGAATTTCCAGATCAACGGACAGACCGGAGGTACGGCAAACAGTAACCAATTTGCGAATCCAGACTTGAAACCGGTCAGCATCAAGGAGTACGAGGTGGGCTTGAACCTAGCGTTTATGAGCAACCGCCTATCGTTCGATATGGCGTACTACAACAAGAACACGACAGACGATATCGCTGTTGTCACCACGTCCAGCGCGTCCGGGTTCGGATCGAAATACATGAACGTGGGCGAGATCCGGAACCAAGGTTTCGAGTTCATGGTGAATGCGACACCGGTGCATACGAAGAACTTCTCATGGGAGACGACCTTCAACTTCGCATACAACGATAGTGAGGTGAAATACCTGGGAGGCGTAGAGTCCCTGTCTATCGACGGAGCCTCCGCACGCTCGGGCAACGTGACCGTCCGCAACATCGTAGGCCAGCCTTACGGTATGTTGGTGGGCTACAAATACGCCCGTGACGAGCAAGGCCGGATCATCCATAAGAACGGTATCCCGCAAGCGACCGACGAGTTGCAGAACCTAGGCAACGGTGTCTACAAATATACCGGAGGATGGAGCAACACGTTGAGATTCCGCGATTTCTCCTTGTCGTTCTTGATTGACTACAAGGCAGGCGCAAGCCTCTTCTCCGGCACGAACTACTCGCTCTACAGCGAGGGTCTGCACAAGGGTACGTTGCTTGGCCGTACAGTTGATAACCCGGGAGGCAGTGGCTTTATCGGTGCCGGTGTCATGATAGATGACAATGGAAAGATCCTTGGAGAGAACAACGTGGCGGTAAACGCGCAGGATTATCACAAGGGGATCGTCAACAATAATATCGCCGAGGAGTTCGTCTACAATGCCAGCTTCATCAAGTTGCGTGAGTTGTCGCTCGGCTATACCTTCCCGCAGTCTGTCTTGAACAAGATGAAGGTGGTGAAGGGCTTGAGCGTCTCGTTGGTGGGACGTAACCTATGGACTATCTTGAAGCATACCGATAACATCGATCCCGAGTCAGCTTACAACAATACGAACGGACAGGGCTTGGAGTTGAACGGTTATCCGGCCACGAGAAATGTCGGTTTCAATGTCAATGTCAAATTCTAATCACGTTTGAAGAAGTATAATAGTATGAAAAAGTATTTAGTATATATGACGTGCGCCGCCGCGGCCATGATCGGGGGAACGGGTTGCAGCGATTTCGGGGATGTGAATATGGACCCGGAGCACCTGAATTCGGAGAATATCCCGACCGAGTTATTGTTCACCAACGGTCAGCATCAGATGTTAGGATCTGATTGGGACGTATGGCGAAACGGTTGTATCTATGCGGCTCAATGGATGAGCCATACCGCATCGTTCAATTGGTTGGGTAATGCGAATTACACTTGGAACGACGGCTACTCAGGTGCGTATTGGGAAATCTACAACGGTGACACGCGCGGGGCGCTCCGCGACATGAAAAATGCGGTGGAGGCTTGGAAAGAGGATCCGTCACGGCAGACCGATTACCAAATCGCCCGTATCATGCTCGCCTACGGCATGCACCGCATGACCGACCTTTACGGGGATATCCCCTACTCGCAGGCGGTACAGCCGGAGTTGTATTCCTTCCCGGAGTATGACACGCAACAATCTATCTATATGGATTTGTTGAAGGAATTGAACGAGGCACAGGCCGCCTTGAACGGTGCATCGGCGGCAGCGATGAAATCGGCGGACAACTTCTACCAAGGCGATGCCTCGAAGTGGCGGAAGTTTGCCAACTCACTGATGCTGCGCGTGGCGATGCGTATGTCGAAGGTAGACCCGGCCGCGGCGGAGCAATGGGTGAAGACCGCGGTAGCCAACGGGGTATTTGAGTCGGATGCGGACAACTGCATGCTGATGCATGCGGGTGGCCTGACAACGAACGACTCCTCCGAGCCATACGCCAAGATCTACTCGCACGAGGATCGCGGCAACTTCTTCCTGACCGAGTATTTCGTGGATCTGCTGAAAAGTACTAACGATCCGCGCCTGCCGTTGATCGGTACGGTGTGCGAGGATCCGACCATCTCAGTGCAGGCGGGTAGCGACTTCCAATATGGCAATTCCGATCCGGCCGTCCAGAAAGGCTTGCCTAGCGGTTTCTCCGACAGCCCCGATAGCCCGTGGTTCGTAGGAAACAAATACCCCGAGTTCAAGGACGAGGATTACCGCAGCACGTACAGGAGTCGTTATTCCACGATAAACCGTTATACCTATTCCGACCCGACGGGCCCGACGTTCGTCTGCACCTATGCCCAGACACAATTGTTGCTGGCCGAGGCTGCCGTACGCGGCTGGGTAGACGGGAGCGCGCAGGCTTACTACGAGAACGGCGTACGCGCTGCCATGCGGCAGTTCGCACAGTTCCCCAACGGCACGGCGCTGTATAATCAGTATCTGACGCAGGCCGCGATCGACCGCTATTTGACGGAGAACCCGTTCAATGCATCGAAAGCGTTGGAACAGATCAACACACAATATTGGATCAACTGTTTCTGTGATGAATATGAGACCTTTGCTAACTGGCGTCGTTCCGGCTATCCGGAATTAAAATCGACCTATGACCCGGCCAATCCGTATCCTAACGCAGATACGAATGGCGAGATCCCCCGTCGTTTCCGCTACCCATCAAAAGAGTCGCAAGACAATGCGGCTAATTACGAGGCAGCTGTTAGCCGTCTGTCCGGTGGCGATCACTTCAGTTCTCGCATATGGTGGGACGTGGCGAAATAAACTGTCCTACCGCTCACCGCAGATAACAAGAAAGAGGATGTCAAAACTAAAATGACTACTCTAAGTAGTTGCAAATTGCAATTGTAAAGCTAAAAAAAGCTGTATTATTGCTTGACACATTAAGTTGTGCGTATAAGGTCAGTCATTACAATAGAAGTACATTGATTGGGACTATTTTGAATAACTGATGGCATGAGGGGATAAGAATGAGCAATCATCTTATCCCCTCTTTGTCTACTCGGTTAGCCTGTTTAGTTACATAGAATAATGTACACTGAATTTTGGTATGATTATCTTACTATTCAATCGAAACAGGTACTTGTTCTCGAAAAAGCATTTTTATGAAACTACAAAAAACATTATGAATTAAAATCTTTAGCTATGAGGACAAGAAAGCAAGAACACTTGCCTTTCAGGAGGAGAGCTTCTTTCAACGAAGCAAGTTCTTCTAGCAGACGGTCAATGCGGAAAACAAGTTCTTTTTCCCTTACTTTAGCATTATATGCACTAGCAATCGGTGTAACCTGCAATGGCAACACTTCTTCAGCGTTATTTTCCATACAGTAAAGGATATGGCTGTAACTTGCCATTTGCGGAATCCTAAAACCTTTGCCGAGCAAAAAGCCGGACTCGGATCGGAGGAAAGAAGCCGGGGGAGGCAGCCCACAGAAAGGGCAATCCGATACAATCAAGAAATTAACCTGCTATACCCTTGTGCGAGTGAAATAATCCATCATAGACACTACATACCTAAGTAGTGGTATCAATACACCGATCACATATATCATAGCGTAGCCCAAAAGGACAAAAGGTAATGTTTTACGATAAAGACATGCAACAGCGAGCAATATAAACGAAAAAGAAAAGCCATAAACCCCATATTGAAAACCGGGTATCAACTCATAAACAGGTACGGGTTCCGGATGAAGCATGGCTCCGGCCACAATAGAATAAAGGCTGGTCAATAATATAAGCAGCGTATATAAGCAACTCTTAAGAATCCTGGGATCATTCCTTTTACAATAGAGAATCGTTCGGATATCACTTCTAAGAAACTCAATGCCCAGTAAGAGAGCCACCATAACGCCTGTATCAAAAGCAGAAAATACATTCATTCCAATCACCTTTGGCGCAAAGATATGTAAATTATTCTTTGATTTGGCAGACAAAAGGCGGTGTGATCCTAATCGATGAAAATGGTAGACGATTCATGCTCACCCCCATAAACGAAAATGAATTAACAGAACTATCTCTATGATAGAATACAGAGAGAAGCGGAAGTGCCCTCCGATGATAGAAAAGAAGGAGATGTGGCAAGCCGGTATATACCGGTATTCGCCACACCTCCTGAAGGTTTGAGGGTGTCCCAAAACGCAAAATGGAACACCCCCGCTTTGTGTTTAGTGTCTAGAAGTTCAGTTTATAGGATTGTTTACCTATCTGGATAATGTAGGAACCTTGCGGCATCTGCTCCGAGTACTCGCCTGCGGACAAGGACAGGGTCTTGTACACACGACCGTCGAAGGTTACGACATAAGCCCGCTCAGCCTCCGGTGTCCGGATGAACAGGCGGCTGCCGGAAGCCCATACACGCAACTCACCGGCCTCGATCTCCTCGTTGGCGGTCGGATCGTCGCCCTTCACGATACCGGTTACGGTTACTACCACGTTGCTACGGATGTTAGCGACCGTATAGCGACCGTTCGCGTCGGCCGTAAGTGTCGTACCGTTGGCCTTTACTACCATATTGTCGGCGTTATAGCCTGCTTTCACCTCTACGGTGAAGGAGAGGCTACTACCCTCCGTAACGGTAGTGGACCCAGAGGCGGAGATCGTAGCCCCCTCCACGACCGGAAGCGTCACGGTATAGGTAGTCGGGGTTGGCTCGGGTTCCGGTTCGGGTTCGGGGATACGGGATCCGTTCGCCGTGATCACCAGCGTACCGGTGATCTTCTCCAGCGTGAACTTACCGGTGGAACGATCATAAGCGTAATCCGTTCCGGTGGCAAGGGGTGCGTTGCCCATTTTCACGGTAATGCCGCTAGGGAGCTCGTAGCCGGAGCTTGGCTTCAAGGTCAGCTCGATCTTCGCATCCTTGGCCTGCGGCTCAAAGGAAGCGGGTTCGGAGGAGAGGTTCACGAGGTTAAGCACTACCTCGAAGTGACCCTCTTTAACACCCTTGACAGAGATAGAAAGCGGACCGCTCACGTTCGGTATCTCGATCTTGCCGGAAACATTATCATAAGAATACTCCCCGGCACTCAACAGGCGACCATTCATAACGACACTGATCGCATATGGCAAGTGGTAGCCGGTGTTGGGTTCCAGCTCAGCGGTGAAGGTCTCGCCTTCCTCCACATTCTCCGTGCCCTCGATCGTCACGCCCTCTGCGTTTTCCGTCACGGGATAGAGCTTATTAGCTTTCGCCGTGATCTCGATCGGGCCTAAGACCTTGGTGATAGAGATCTTGCCATTCTGATACGTATGCTCGGCGGGTTTGCCGTTCATCAGTACGGTAACGGCTTGCGGCAACTTATAATCTGCGGGAGCGGTCAATTGGATGTCTAACGACTTGCCATGAGTCACCTTCGTTCCGGACACAAAGTCGGAGGTTAGGTTCGTCAAGTTAAGTTTCACCTCGTAAGTCTTCGCCACGGCAACGGCTGTTACCTCTACGTTTTCGGTCACCTTGGCGATGGAAACCTCGCCGGTAGCCTTGTTATAAGTGTAATCCGTAGCGGCGGCGAGTGCCTTTCCGCCCATCTTCACCACGATAGCCTCCGGCAGGTCGTAGCCCTCGTCCGGCACCAGATTGAACGATAACGGATCTCCATGGGCAACGTTTTCTGGCACATCCATCGGGGTAAGGCTCGTAGCGGTCACCTTAACAGTGTACTGCTTCTTCACGCCCTTGGGGGTAGAGATCGTCAGGGTAGCGTCGATCCCCTTCAACAAGGCGAACGCTCCGGTTTGCTTCTCATAGGTATAGTCCGTACCGGCGGTAAGTGTCTTATCGCCCATCTTCACCGCGATAGAGCCATCGTAGGTATATCCCTCGGCGGCGGCGAACACCACGTTGAACGCGGCCTTCTCGCCAACCGTAAATAGCTGCTCGATCGCGTTCGGAGTCGCCACGACACCCTCGCCCGGCTTCAAGATCACGTTGAAGTGATGGTCGTCGATAGCGGTTGCCGTGATGGTAATATTTTCAGTTACCTTCTCGATAACTACTTTACCCGTCTTCGAATCGTACGTGTACTTAATCGTAGATGGAGTCACCGTGATATCCTCCGGCAAGCGGTAATCCGTAGCGGGCTTCAGCGTGAACTCGAAAGTTTCGTTCTCTTTTACCGGTACGCCTTTCACGATGTCCTTATCAGCGGTCAGGTTCGTCAGCTTACCGGTGATCGTAAAGCTATTCGGCTCAGGATCGGCATAGACAAATAATTCCATATCCGCGGTAACAGCATGTATCTTCACCGTGCCGCTCTTATAATCGGCCGCCTCCGTATAGGTATAGTCTTCACCTTCCTGGAGCGTCTTGTCCGTCTTAATGATAACATCTGTTTTCTTGATCAGATAACCTGGCTTCGCGGTCAGCTTGATCGTACATTCCGAGTTCTCTTTAACGGATAGACCTCCTTCCGGAATATCGGATGTAGCCCCGATCAGCTCACTCGCTTTGATCATATAAGTGACGGCCGGGATAGGCTCGGCATTGGCGGTGATCACCACATCGCCGATGACGGCCGGGATATGGATCCAGCCATTCGAGCTATCATAGGTATAGCCCGTACCGGCTACCAACTCCGTGCCGCCCATCGTAACCTTGATGGATGCCGGCAGGCGATAGCCCGCTTTGTCGCAGAGCAGCTGGCCCGTGAACTTTTTGCCTTCCTCTATCACGTTTTGGGTATTTGCCAACTTCAAGCTGGACGAGTTAAGCGTGACGGTATAGGTTTTGACTGTAGTCGGGTCGATGATGATCTTTGGGACATCAGGAAGGCAGGGAACCTCTTTGTCATCCACATATGGAGTTATATACAAATAGGGCGCATTAGATTCTTGGAATAACGTATGACTCTTGAGTTTGAAAGAATAAGGCGTATTCTCTGCCAACGTTCCAATCGAGATATTCTCTGTTGTAGACAAATAAGAGTCATTTCCACTAGCTGCCTCCAGCAGGATCTCCTTACCCTGAGCGTCAAATAATTGTATTTGGCCTTCCTTCGCTCCTTGTATAGACATCGAGAGCTTCAACGGTTTTCCGGAGAGTGCTCTTGCCACATCCGTAAAACGGATGGCAAACGGGATCTCCTGATTGACAGTTCCGCGGATCGGGATCTTGTCAAAAGTCCCTGTCATGTTGTCCAAAAATAGCATCTTGTTACCGGATCTCTCAAACGCAGGCTTATTCCGATCGGACTCAGAGAATACTTGTATATCGTAAGTAAGCTCTCCGGCCTTGTCGGATAACACTTTCAAATAATTGACATAGGCTCCGTTTTTAATCTGTTTTAGAAGGACAGATACCTCAAACGAGCCGTTCGCGTCAATCGTTACCTTGTCACCTTTATTCGCTCCAGCGAGGGTATAATCTTCTCCGGTATAAATATCCAGTTTACCGACCCAGTCCGTATATCCTTTCAAGGTATAACGGATGATGACATTATCCTTCGCGTTTGTCAAAGAATAACTGATACCCTGCGTATTAGAATAATTATATTTAGTGTTATCCAATCCAGAAACAGACAGGAATTCCTTATCGAAACCATTCCAATTGATATCAGCGTTCATCGGTTGCTCCGGATCATTCGGATCGTCCGGAACGGGATCGATCACGCCATTGTTGTCAATTCCGGTAGGGATAGTCTCCAAGGCACGCATCACTTCCCAATTGGAACCATCGGCAGAGCAGAGCAAAGCGATACGTTGCCCGTCCGACAAATCGGACGACAGAGTCATCGTGGCAGAATAACCGGTATACTCCCGCCAACCTCCAACGTATGCTTGAAAATTCCTCGCCAAAGGATCCGTTGGTTTTTGTACGATCGCACCATCCTGACCTATCACGCCCAACTCCAAATAGAACACATGATCTTTCAAGGCGTAGTATTTCATGTCGAAACTGACACTCGCATTATTCCCGGACTTACTATAATTCGCCCGTATCAGGTAAGGCCTGATAAAATATTCCTCCCCGCTTTGCTCGGGGCGAATCTCCAACAAGACCGCCTGTCCATCGCTATATCCATTGCCATCCCCCTCTGCATCCAAGGTGGAAAGCACGAAGTAACCGTTAGAATATCCATCCCAACCCCAATTGATATGGAACGTTCCATCCTCGCTGTATCCGTCGCAAACAAATGCATGTCCACCACTACTGCTTTGACCGTCATAGATCATCGGATAACCCAGATCCAGCTCTTTACGCAACATGTCTTTCCACTCATCCCAACGGTAAGCCTCTTTCTGAAGATACCGGATAGAGGGACTATAACCAAACACCTCGGATAACGCTAGCGCCACACGGGAAGTCTGCGTCCCACTTGCGCTGACACTGTAGTTCATCTCTACATTTGCTCCGCAATGGTAAAGAAGCTCGGCTACAGCATCAGCCTGCGCATCATTATAACCACCGCCTTTATAAGAAGAAAGCATATTCCCCCAGTCATAATCTCCGTATGAAAGTTTATGTCCGCTATAATACCCGTCAATCGAATAATAATTATATTCCGGAGGATTCACCGCCCGTATCGGATACTCATGATATTTCATGATGATACCCATAGCGGTAGCCACGCAGCCGGTCACCGTATGTTTACCTTTAATAGTCGGTGTTTGCCGGTTATACGGTTCGCCTTGGCTCCAGTTGGCCGTTTCCAACAACACCTTTTCCCCGGCCGCCCGCAGCGCCGTGCCGCTCATCAGTTGGTTCCACTCGGCGGCGATGTCCGGGGTGGCCTCGATGCCCTTGTCGTTCGCCCACGTGATCTGGTCTTGGTAATAGGCCAACATCCCGCGAAGGTTCTCCGGCAGTTTGTCGGGGTCGAAACTACCCTTGTCGGAGTAGCCTAGGACGGGGCGTACCCGGTCGTCACCCGCCACGATAGCGAACCCCTTCTCGCCGGGGAAGTTGAACACGAAGTAGTCGGCCGAGCCTTCCATCGTACCGCTACGCAGGGCCGAGCCGCTTTGCCCGGGGGCGGCGGCGTACACCAACGATAAATCACTTGCCGAGCGCAGGCCACTGGTCACGCCCTCTCTTTGCGCCACGCTCCCCGCAACCTTGCGGGCCGCCCCCCCCCCCCGCGCCCTGGGGGCCGGTGGCCACGTCGATCCGTTCCGCCCACGTCAGCGAGGCCGTAAGGCAGAGGACCAACATTAGTAAAAATTGTTTTCTCATACGTGTATAAATTAAAAGTGGATAAGTATCAAACTCTTTGTTATAAGGCGACCTTGAATACCTCATTTCCCACGCGGATGATATAACGTCCTGCGGATAAAGCCAAGCTCGTATCTCCCGCCGGAAGCGCGACCGCCTGTAGCAGCCTGCCGTCAAAAGCGCTGATATAGACTTTCGAGGGGCTGGCCAAGTGTACGCTCAAACGACCGTCTTTTCCCCATACGGTAGCGGCCTTTGCCATCGGGATCTCCCCGTTGGCGGTCGGGACTGCGGCTGTCTTGAGAGCCAGGTCATACGTTCCCATGCTCGTCTCTATATTTCCCACCATCCGCAAAGGCGTAAAGACAATTCCATATTCCGTCTCGGGATCCAACCCGTCCAACGGCATGGAGGAGGCGTCCGCGGGCACGTCTACCACGTCGGTCAAACGTCCGGTAGCCTTCTCATAGACCTTGGAGCGATATCCGGTAGCGCCCGGGAACAGGTTCCAGCTCAAGGTGGCTCTGTCGTAGCGGGTCTCCTCGATAACGGGTATCGACACCCGGCCGGTTTGCCGCCCTCGAAGCGCATGCTCTGCTTCGACAGTCCCACTGGCATTCCTGTACCAGTACCAATACCAGAAAGTCTGGAGGATTACCCCCTCGAATTTCTCTCCGGGCAAGAACTCCGCCTCATGGCAGATGTCTTCCGACATGATGATACCATCCCCCCGGCAATAGCCGAAATAATTCCCCCGAGGATCGACCAGCCTTGCGTTCACGTCCACAGGTATCCAACCGTACCGCTCCAGATAGAAATCCGCCCAGACGTGATGAGACCCGTCGGGTCTTACCGTAACGATATGTTTAGCCGGTATCTTTTTAGCTCTCATCAGATTGACAAATATGGAAGCAAGGTTACCGCAATCACCTCCCCCGTCAGAAAGGATAGTCGCTATCGGGTTTATCCCGGTGTCTGTATACAGATACTTAAAATTCGCCGCCACGTACTCGTAGCACAAGCGAGCGTAATCCAAGATCTCGCCGCCGGACTCGCCCCAAAGCCTGTCTGACACGGAGCGGATCGTCGGATTGCTCGTATCGATATATCCCCCCTTATCCGCGGTATATCGCTTATAGATAGCGGATTCAGTATCATACGGATAGAGCGTGGTGAATTGTGCCATATCGATGTACATAGGATAGAGCGTGACTGAGAACTCCTCGCTTAACGTATACGATTCGCCGGAGGACGGCTGTCCGTCCGTCTTTATGTCTCTCAAATATCGGTTCGAGGCATCCAAATCGAGAACCGTACCCGAGGATCCCTTGAGCCCGACTACGTCTTGATAGATATTACTGACAGGAACGGGTAAGATCACGCTCATCTTTGTCAAATCACAATCCTCGTTTCTCAGCGTGACACTGTTCTTTACTTGGTAAGAGCTTTGCGCAAGCATCGCTTGCATGTTCATCGCCAATGCAGCGGTAAGTAGCAGATATCTCATAAGCTATACAATTAAAGGTACATATGGTTTTAACATTTATTCATTGGTATATATACATAAACCTCTATTCTGTTATTTATTTCCGATAAACCGAACATTTCGATATTTACGATACCCAAATACAGAAGTTACGAACCCTCTCAGATGTTTCATGTCGCTGTCACTCGGACAGTCGAAAAGAAACGCCAAAGACAGTGCTTCAACATTGTTCCGAGAGAACTTAATACTTTTTTATTGTAAAAATGAGCACTTTTTAACAAAAAGTCCGGGTACCTATTAAAAAAAATAACACTTGTGACAAATATTTTAATATCTTTGCAATGGGTGATACAGAAAAAACATAGTTCTCTCGGTACTTAAGTGAAAAATCAATAAAACACGAAAGCCACCAACCACAGAACTTTAGATTTCAACGCCAAACAATAGACGCTTCCGCAAGGCGTATCAGGATTCAACTCGAATACAAACGTGGCAATTAGCAGAGGCTATAAGAAAACGACACTATACAACTATCTGTTTTACAACCATATAAACAATTTAATCTAAATATTAGATCTCTGATTTTATGTTTCAGCTAGATTTAAAGACCTTTTTTTAAAACTCCTTTCCGGGATGGTCTTTTCTTTCTACCGACTTTTTTCCGAGCTTTCATGCCCCATCTGAGTTTATGAGCCTTTTTTTTACGGCACATAGCAATAAGGTAGGAGGAAGTGAGAAAAGTTTTGGACGACAAAAAATGTTGGGGACAGCGAAACCAGCCAGCGTTATTTTTTTCGGAACAAAGGGCGAAGACCGGAACTTTTTCGTATCTATCTACCGAAATAAATTTGCCGTTCAAAAACAAAGGGTCTCAGATGGAGCTATGAAAAATGCACATTAGGGGAGGCAGAAAACAAGGAAAAGGGCAGTACGGAAAGTAAAACAAACCATACGGTTTTGCAAGCAAAACCGTATTCCTATCTCCCTGCCACCCGTGACTGGGGAAAAAGGTTAACAATGGACTGCCGGGACAAACGGTTAAAGGTCGGGACTGCAAAACGGAAGAAGAAGGTTGTTTCGGCATGGACGAAACTCTAGATGATGACTGTTGCAATCCCGCCCACGTTTGGAACTTCTCTTTTCAGGTTTACCCATAATCAGCCACATAACGGATGACTACGGGTAAACTTGGAATGAGAACAGTCATTCCGATGAAGGGGAGGAAAAAATCTGTGTGAACGCAAAAACGCCCTCGGATATGTAGCAAAAAAAAGCGGCACCAGGCCGCTTCAATCATTTAGTTGCTTTTTTCTTTTTAGGGGCAACCTTCTTTTTAGGCTGATCCGGTTTTTCCTCTTCTTTCTCCGGAGTAGGATAAAACCTGGTGGCTACCATAATGACGCGGTCACGCTTCTCACCACTTTTTGAATCCGTCCATTCCTCCGGCTTAAAGTAGCCTTCAACGGTAATCAGCTCGCCTTTTTTCAATACACCGAAGGAATCCACCGCTTCATTCTTTCTCCAGGCTTCAATCCCAATGAAAGCGGAAACATAAGAGGTTTCTCCACCTGTCTTGTCTGCACGGCTGACCGCGATAGAGAAGCGTGCCACGCTTACTGTTCCAAAACTACGGATTTCCGCATCCTTTCCGATAAAACCTGTCACTGCGAATGAATTTTCAATCTTTTTCATATCTCTGATTTTTTAGAAGTTAATTAATCAATTTTGCAGCGCAATAACTGATTGTTGGTTGGGGGACACCATGAAAAAAGAGATAAATACACTTTTTACGCTTATCGGAAAAAGGAAGATTTGTAACTTTTTTATTGGTGAAGATGGCAACAAATAATCCGGGTTAAATACGCTTTGTGAGCGGGGCGGAAAAAAGGAAGATTTCAATCGGATAACAACGGGGTATTTGTGAATCGTCCCCATATCCCCGTAACAGGGGTTGGCAACAATCTATATTTGCAACGGAAAATGATTTGACTTCACTAAAAAAACGATATGAAAAAGACAAAACTTGAAAATCAGTAACAGGTTTGGGAAGGACGCAAAAACAACCGGTTAGACAGCAGGCTGGGCCATACCGAGAATATAGTCAGCCGTCTATCGATACACCGGAAGAAACATCCGCAATTCCTTAAAAAAAATGAAGCCGGGGAATGAGGCATACCATATTCCATAATATTAGAAAAAGGACTGTGCGATAATATGAAAGGCTACACCGGAAAAATAGGAAAACGGATTCTGTGGGGAGAACATAACCATATGGGCATACAACCACTACACTTGTTTCCGGAAAAGAAGATTATACGACCGGAAAAATAACAAGACATCCATTCGGAGAAAAGCAAGCGATTGAAGCGGATGCCACTTTGGGGGCGAAATATCCGACTACCTATCTACAGCCCCTAAAGGGCTGGGGCATATGGGTAAAAAATAAGGGGAGAAAACGCATCATCCTACAAGATGATGCGTGAACGTATCGGATACCTGATTCCGATGCCAACGAACAACAGTGAGGATTAACAAGAATCAGGCATACCTCAATGGGGCGATGGAAGTAAGAGAACTGCGTGTACGCTATCGCAAATCAGCTCAAAGGGGCTACCTTAATGTAGGGTGGTGGATAAGGAAAATGTGCCCCCCTTCTGAATTCAATCAGCAAATAAAATAACCGTTCAAGATTACAACTTACTGTTTCTTCGATTCCAACAAGTTCAAATCATCGATGACCAATCCATCCAGCACATGTTGGATTTTATCAGATATAGCCTTGTCTATGCTATACTTGGCACACAATGATTGAAAGCTACTTACAGCATCGAACACCTGTAGTATCTTCTTTTCGGGTTCCTCCACAAAATCCTCGGCGAAGTTAACGAAATCACTTGTGGTCAAGGCAGACCTTTTGCCCATCACGCCCATCGAATGAATGTGCGCAGAAGAATTTTCCCATGTATTTGCCGTGAACATCACATCGTATGCAGGTGACAAACGCCACACTCCTGTCCTGTCCATGGTAAACGAAATATTCTTATTATGGTCATCAGATATACCTGCGACATAATTAAACACCATCCTGATAAATATCTGGTCTTTGTCTTCCAGAGGAAGTTTCAGAGTCTCCGCTATCCAACACAGCTTCATATAATCATCTGCCCCCGGCATGATGGCCGCAAGAGTCTGGCTAAGAATCTTTTCTCCATTCTTACGATCAAATCTTTCTGTTACGAAATGATTCCTTCCATCAATTTCTTTCAGGAAACATGGCATCATGTCAATCCCTGCCGCCGCAGCCATTTCGCTGTATATCATTTCTATCTCTGTGGTAGGAGAGTCATCTGCCTCTTTGAATTTTATGATATACTGTTTGAAATTTTCGGGTAAATCCACCTGGCCGGAACGGAACTCTCCCGTTTCGGTATTATA